>OGVW01000017.1_pt1 | contig 26835 bp, 53 predicted proteins | sample 1575821 | NCBI WGS metagenome assembly OGVW01 (sample SAMN07581525, study PRJEB24739) | freshwater metagenome | place: Singapore | collected 2015-01
CATTCATGTGTTGCTCTTTTGCACGTTGCAGTGCATTAGCGATCTCTTGTGCTTGCAAGTCCGTACAAGCAGTAGGGCCATCCAGAACATCATCGAACTTAAGTTGTAGAACTTCTTTGAAATTGTACTTCGGTGTCGGGAAAGTATCAAAGAAATCTACAATTTGAATTAACATTGAATTTTCACCAGCGTCTGCATGGCGACCAGTGATGATGTGAGACCTACTAACATTTTGAATAAAGTTGTTCATGTGTTTACTTCTTTTCATAATAACGTTGACAAGTCTCAAGACCCGCAATGAACCCCCGCCAAGCTGCATCGTTCAAAGCTGCCTTCACTGCTTGAGGGTTGCTGATATTGTAGTTATCAAAGATACCTTGCGCAATTACTTTCTGCTGCGTATGTGCGAAGAGACTCATAAGCATAGTTTCATCAATCGAGTTCATGTGTTACCTTTCAAAACAAAGCTTTCTCAGCGTTTGCAACGAAGTTGCGCACTTTCATTTTCTCATCTTTCATCAAGAACTCTAACTCCTCCGTGTTAGCCATCCGACTAAGCAAAGGCCCAGCTTGGTTAGCTATTTCTTGCTCTGCTTCTGTCATTCTAACAAATGGGTTATGCTTTGCAAGATTCCGGGAGAATTCGAGAGCATCAGCAAGGGTGATGCGACTAGGTAGAGCTTGGGATAGGGTCATTTCATAGCCCACATGAATGCAACTACGCCAATAGCTGCACAGATTGGCAGAACAATGTACTGCCCGACGGCTTGGATAAGTTCTACTGTCATACCACTTCCTTTTCAGATTCTACTTCACGGACAGAAATCTGCCAAATAGACTCAATGTTGTCAACACCAAGAATTAAAGGGCCTTTGTCTCCGCAGGATTCCCACGAATAAGTTCCATTCTTTACTGAGAAACTCTTAAACTCCGCTTGCATAGAAATGCCGGACTTGTAGTTGATTTGGACTGTGTGGACTTTCATAATGTTTCCTTTCATGTGTTGCTGATCTAAGTTGAATTATGCACGAAATTTAGGAGGGTGTCAAGAAGTTTGTGTGTTGTTTGTTTGGTACACTTTTCCAAGAGGATTTTCAAAATTTTTACACCCACTTTTGACCTGATCTTATCAGCCTAAGTTGTGACAACAATTTTAGCAAAGACCTATTGATATGGAGACTCCGAAGGGACGAGGATGTTCTACTGTAGATTGTACTCTAAGTTATATCTATGCTATACTCCTATTCTTTACAACAACTAGGAGGAACTACATTGCAATGTTCAATACTAAACTACTTACCTATGACATAACTATACCACCTTTCGTAAGAGCTAAGACTCGTAAGATCAAGCACAAGAACAAAGTAGTGTTAGGTGTCATCCTGGCAAACATCTTGTCTGGGATCAGAAAGAATACTACCATTGTGTACTCAAGAGACACCGCCTCAAAGCCTCAAACCTCTAAGAGAAAAATCACTAGCCTACAAGTGATGAGTTGTGTTAAAGTCCTTGAGAGGGAAGGTTACATCACCAACGTGATTGGTAAAGGCTCCTCTCATCCTGAACATCGTGTTATCAGTACAATCCTACCTACGGAGAAATTTATGAATGAATTCCCAGACCTCTCTGAAATCGAAATGGATGAGGTTGAACGTGCTTACCTGACAGCAATCGAGAGTCTTATTCTTCGGAACAAAGACAAGAAGGCTATCCCGTATGAGCACACAGACGAAACAGAAAAGATGAAGGACTTGGTTGTAAAACTCAACATCCTGAACGAGAAGGCTACAGTCCTGACAGGTACAGGAGAGCGTTTGTCTAACGTGTACAGCAGAATCTTCAATGAATCCTTTGACCAAGGAGGAAGGTTCTACCGTGCTGATATCCTTCAGCTACACAGCAAGGATGGTGATCAACGCTTGGATATTACCATTGACGGTAAGCCTGTTGTTGAAGTGGACTTTCAGAATCTGCACTTCCGCATAGCTGCTGCAGTCGTAGGTGTACCTATGCAGGATGTTCCTATGGATATGTACGCAGATATCCTAGAGGATGTTACTAACAAGGTTGACCGAAGGATTGTGAAATTAGCTGTGAACATCATGTTTAACTGCGATAGAAGCGACACAGCAAAGCGTGCAATTCAAAGTGAGATTAATACTCTATCCGAAGAAGACAAGGCTGTGTACACGCTGGGTAACGCACGTTCTGTCATGGCGTTGATCCTACAGAGCTATCCTGATTTTGAGGGATTATTCTTTGCTATGGAACCTTTCGGCAGAATCCTCCAGAACCTAGACAGTCACCTAGCAGCGGATATCCTTGAAGTCTTTGTGCTGAAAGAAATCCCTATCCTCTGTGTGCATGATAGCTTCGTTGTAGCGAAAGAACACCTAGAACTCCTAGTCTTGACTATGGCAGATAAGTTCAGGGAGAGATTCAAGATTGATTGTCCTGTACCTATGAGCATTAAGTGGAAGGACACGTCGAAGACGGGTACGCTAGGGAAGGACAGAGGAGAAGTGCTTGAGAAGAAGATTGTATTGTAACCTGTTGCAAATTCACTACATAAATTGATAAGTAGTGCAGAATTCAAACAAAGCCTTGACAATATTCTTCAGTACAAGTAAAGTTCATCCCAAGTCGTCAGGAAGTCTCCTGACTCTCATCTCAACAACTTTAGGAGAAAGAAATGAAGATTAAACTGTACTATGTCGTGAAGATTGATTATCTTCATAATTCAAAACCAAAGTTCATTGCTGGGCCATTTAGTTTTGAACAGGCCGTAGAACATCCGTTATACCAAACGGGGGATGACTACGCAATTCTAGAACAAATCATCGAAGTCAATCCCTGCTAAACCATGTACCACCTCCGCAAACACCGCTGTATGTACTACATCTTCTTCGGAGACAAGCAAATCTCTCAAGGTGCGTATAAACAACAAGCTGAGAAAGAACTTGCAAGGATGATTGAAGGGCTGTATGCTCTGGACTTCTAAACAAATTTTGATAGTGAGTAGCTTTGCTACGAACACTAATGAAAGGAAACTAAATGCAAATCCTAGATTACAATCTCAAAATGACCTGCGGAGCTTGTCCTGAACAGTACGATGTGTTTGACTCAGAAGGAAAGAAAGTAGGCTACCTTCGTCTTCGACACGGAGGTTTCCGCGCGGATTACCCTGATTGTGGTGGAGACACTGTTTATCGTTACAGTTTTGATGACGCATGGAAAGGTATCTTTGATGACGAAGAACGAGAACAGTACTTGACAGAAGCTGTGAAAGCGATTCATAATAAGATTCAACTTGAAAAGGAGTAAACGCATGAAAGTAACCAAAACCTCAACCCAACCAACCTTCCAACCTATCGAACTCAAGATTACGATTGAAAGTCAGGAGGAGTTAAACCACCTAGACGAAATTTGCAGGAATAGTGTAGATGTTTCTAATGTATGTGATGAATATGTAGATGCTTTAAGTTATGACTTATGTGTTTTCTTAGATGCGCTACTTAATGACATTGGAGAATGCCTCTCAAAAGGCTTTAAAGGCACCTAGAAGCCCCTTAAAGCATTGGACTAAGGGGTAGGTAGCCTGAAGATGTCGGAAAGGCTTAAAAAGCGTTTAAAACGATTTGAAAGGAAATTATGACTAAAATCTTTATGGTAGAAATGAAAATTCAAGTTGCTGTAGCTGCAGAGGATGAAGATCGTGCTTATGCTCTTGCTGATTATCAAATGTTCCGTGATGCTCTAGGTGATACTACATGGGACGGTGTAGATATCGCAGTGCTGGAAGAAATTACGCATGTAGACCAACTTGAGATGTATGGTTGGGATGGAAAGTGCATCCCTTACGGAGACACCGACGGTAATACACGAATTGAGGAGATTTTGAAGTGACAGAACAGCAACTTCGTTATATCATTCAGTCTTTGATTGCACAACTTGAATGCGATGCAACAAATCTTGAAAAAGGTATGAGCAAGAGTAGTCAGAGGTTGTGTGCAAGAGATATTCGTGATACACTGAAAGAAGTAAAGGAGAAGTTGAAGTGAAGAAAACCCTAGTCAAGAGCATTAAAATCTCCTTCCAAGAGAAGACCTCTAAAGGCTTTGTTGATCGCTCTTTTGATACACCAAAGGAGACAGTCGGCACCAACGCTGAGGTCAGCCCCGCTGGCCGATAGCCCTCGGGCGGTGTTGGCGCCTTGCACTTGGAATGGCACTTGAGCCAGATGAAGAAGAGCCCTGATGCAAGACGGCTAGGCATTCTGCCGTCGCCTTGTTATCAGGGGTGTTAGTTTTAGGAATATTTAAGGAGTAAATATGACAGACGCAGATAACCTCTATCAACAACATCAAGCACCGGTAAAATACATCTACAAGATTGGTGCTCCACAGCATCGTTTTCGAGATGGTTCTGTTGGTAAGTTGACTAAGTGCGAAGTGGAGACTGAAATTTGTCACCAATCAAACCACAGTGCTCAGAATTACTGGAGTGATGCTAAGTTCGACTGGGCTTTGTCTGAAGTCATCAAAGAGCACTTCGCTGAACTTTCCCAAGCTGCTTTGGACTTGCTTAAGAAGAAAGCAGATGAAGCCCTTGTGGCAGAGAAGAAAGAATTGCAAGAACGTCTTGCTCGGATTGAAGCACTTGAAAAAGAAATGAAGGTCTAAAACTTGCCAAAACAAAAACAACATCGTCACCCCGCAACTCCAACTCAGCAGGACTTTGAGCAAGATAGGTTTTATTACAACAACGAGGAAGATTTCCGTGAAGTTCTGAGTGAAGTGTGGTACAATCTAAGTTCAGATGAAGAGCAACGAGTTAGTAAATTTTGGTAGGAATAAGGAACGCAGTTCCGAGTGACATTAAGTAAAGGAATTAAAATGAAATACACAACTAACGAAACTATCCAAATATCTCCAGAACAAATCGCAGGTTACATCCTCTTGCGCAGCCGGGTTGACAAGTTCAAATTTAACTGCTATGCTGTAGACAAAGAAGACGTAATTCTTTTCTGTGCAGCCTCTGGTTTGGACTCTGAGGAAGCCTCTACTTGGGCTGAAGCGATTAACAAGGAGTTCTATCCTGTGGTTCCAAGTCCTACGGAAGTTGCTTTTGTAGAGGTTGGTGGAGAATCTAAGGTTTATAATATCACTACGAAATAATGAAAACTAACGAAACCCTCTCTGGCTTTATCCCGATGCGTATTCTTTCTGGATATGGGAAGGACAAGGAGCCTTATAAAGAGAAAAGTAAAGACAAATCTAAAAAGAAAGACTACTCAAAAGAGCGTTCGAGAAAGCGGGGCGAATATGAGTAGTAAACAACTTCCAGTAAAGGAACTTGATGTTATTGAAGTTCTCCCCGGTTGCCCCTTCCAAGGGCTTGTATACTCCAAAGGGATTGTCCGAGAATCCTTGAGTTTTAGGTTCTGTGTGGTAGAATTTCCTGCTAATAAGCGAAGTAAAGATGGAAACCTTATGGAGACTTTCCAAGGACGCTATTGGTGCATCCCCTGGAAGTACCTCAGGATTGTTGAGAGTGCTTATGATGATAAGGTCTGTGAACTCATGGAAGAACTTCAATCTCTTGAGGATGACTTGATGATTGCTAGGAGTTGTTTGGTATACTCTGAAGAGATGCGAGAGATTCAGTACGAGCAGATTAAAAAGTTAGTAGAGGATATTGATGTTTTGCGAAAGGAACTGTACCTAGCAAGAGGTTCGTGAAACACTTGACTTGTTGAAAGCAGAGTTGTATCATCTCAGGAATCTTAACAGTTAAAGAAAGGAAATTTATGTTTTATCGTTATTCGCAAAACAACTCCGGTGGAATTTTTGACTTTGATCGAGAAAAAGGTATCACACATCATGTAGTGATTGAAGCTGAAAATGCTTCTTTGGCAGATCGTAGGGCTGAGTCTATTGGTCTTTACTTTGATGGCGAAGGAGATTGTCCTTGCTGCGGGGATCGGTGGCACGAAGCCTACGATGAAGGTACCGAAGAGCCATCTGTTTACGACCGCCCTCTTGGTGTTGTAAACAAAGACAACTGGGGAGGCTGGATGAAAGAAGGTTACGAAACTGTAGTACACTTTGCAGACGGTACAATGAAGTGGTACCATGCGGATAACACTGAAAATACTAACCCTTGAAAGGAATCATATGACAATTCACAAATTTGAACATCTAGGTATCCCTGATGAGGTTACTCAAGATGACGCCAAGAAACTTAACGCAGGGATTGCTTTTCTAGCACTACAGAGCCTAGATGATCGAGATGAAATCTCCGATAAGTACATCTCAGAGATCACAGCTCTTGCAGAGCGAGCAGTGGTAACTCCCCTATACAATGCTGGTAACACAGATGATGAAATTATTCAACAGTGTATTATTACTATTGAAGAATATATCAAGGAACAAGGAGTTTAACATGAAGCAATTCAGAGAAGGTCAGATTGTAAAAGCAACAACAAGTGCATACTACCTCGAAGTAGGAGAGATTGCAGAAGTAAAGCTTGCTGAAGGCAACCCTGAACTTTGTCTTGTATTTTACGAAGGAACAGATCGTGAGAGTAAGTGGCCTTGCAGTGAAACCTCTCCTGAATTCTTTGACTTCTACGAAAAGATTGCCTGATCTTGTCTCAAGGCTAACATCGCAAGCGGAAGGCGACGACTTCTAGGAGAAGCCGCCTTGGCAACAGCATCGAGATAACTAAGTTAAAAGAGTCCTTCTGACTCGTCTATTCACTCGGGCAGAATACGAAGGAAGTTCTCGAACTAATAATTAAAAGGAAATGTATGACTACAGACCAAGAAAATGAACTACTTCAATTGATTCGTGAAATCGTAGAACTCCACGAAGAACGTGGATGTGTGCTCACGATACATATTGAGAATCTTAAAGACTTACTATCGGAGATTGATGGTGACTGAGTTAGATCAAGCAAAACTCATCATCTACATCATGACTTCATCCATTCTGAAGATCAATCCGCAGTATTTCAGTATTGAATCTCTTGCAGCAATCGGGAGGGATGAAGTACAATTGCTGAAGAATCTTAGCGAAGTGTTAGACGAGGACTTGACGCTGAATGAGTTGATTATTAACGTGTTTGATAAAGAAAGGTTTCATTGATGACTACAACAACTAAAGACATTACAGAATACCTAGACGTTAAAGGTATTGATTACAACCCAATTCGATTGAGTGCTTTGCTATCTAAACTGGATTGGGAACAGCTTGAGGATTTGTTGAATATTATTAAAGACAGCTACGATGAAGGATTTGAAGAAGGTCAGGCATTTTGGTAATGCGTAAATTTCAAATTTCTTGGTTGATTTTCATTTTTATTTTCGGAATTTCATTCCCCCCCTTTCTGTCTATTCCTTCAAATAGTAGAGAGTCTGGAGGGGTTCTTATTGGTACTTCTGAGTATCACAAAGAAGTTCAATGCTTGACTGAAGCTGCATATCATGAAGCTGCTAATCAACCCGAGGAAGGTATACGTGCAGTCCTTCAAGTCATCAAGAATAGGAAAGAAGCTAAAGGTTTCCCATCGTCCTTCTGTGGCGTAGTACAGCAACCTAAGCAGTTCTCGTATAGAAACGACCTGCAACCCGGACAGATGAAGCCCATCAAGATTAAGAATTCTCTTGACAAAGAAGCTCTACAGAAGATACACTATCTCTCGGAGTTGACTGCTCAAGGAACTCTTAGGAATGATCTACCAGAAGGAACGTTGTATTACGCTCATAAAAAGGTAAAGAACCACTGGACTAAGAAGTTTGAACGTGTTAAAGTCATTCACCAGCATGTTTTTTACAAGGAGATTTAATTATGCAAGAGAGAATGTGGCATGATTTGCTTGAGGATGTGACCGAAATGCTGAAGGAACAAGAAGTTGAAAAGATGTTAAAGGATGTAGAATGAACCGACAAGAAGTAATCATCCTAGCAGAATCTCTAGGTCTTCTCTACCCAGAGCCTAAGTCCTCTTCGGATTATAATCATCCAGCGCATATGCGATTGATTTCTAAGCTAGAGAAGTTTGCTATGTCTGTAGCTTGGTATGAGAGGAATAAAGAGTTTCTGAATTCTGAAGAATCTTGAACGAAAAGGTGAAAGTATTTTGGATTTTATAGAGGAGTAACAATGCTAGACGCAGAAGAAGTACGGGATTTGATTCTGGGTAAACTGAAGTACAGAAAGTGCCCTTGTTGTGATAACAACGGTGTAGAATACTGGGACGGTGAAACAGGCATGGGAGCAAGCCCAAGTCCATCAGGAATCAACCCAGAGTGGTTGACATGGGGTTCTTGTGAAAATTGTAATGGGCTTGGTTTTATTTTGTACTACGAATAGGAGAACAACATGCAGCACTTTGATAACCTAGAACAAGGTAGGAACGACTTCGCCGATTCCTCTCATTACACCGAAGAAGATTTTGATTACATCTTGTACCAACCAAGCAGCAAGAAACCCTACCTTGACCCTGAACTCAAGCAGTTTTACTTCGTGTATGAAGATGCTTGGGGCACGGAATATGAGTTGTTTACAACGGTAGAATGCTTGTGGAAGGTGACTCCTCCTGATCCTACTACTTGGGCTAGTCCTGATGATTTCTACGGTTACACTGAACTAAAATCATGGGAAGTCATCTCTGTAGAAGACCACGAAGGGAATGAGGTTAAACCAGAAGAGGTGTTGACAGAGAAGCAGTTGTTGGCTTATACTGCAGGCTTGGAACAATTTCTAGGAGGTTGAAATGTTTTTGATTATAGACATAACCGCTGCTAAGTATTTTTCCGGCATGAAACATGGGCTGGCTATTTGGACAGCGGAGAAAAGTGCAGCAATGAAAATACCGACATACAAAGAGGCTTGTAGATGGATCGGAAATGGTCATGTAGAAGATGGTCGAATTATTGAGGAGTAAATATGAAGATCATCAAAAAAGATGTTGCACCAAGTAAGAAAACCACTGAAATGACTTGTCATAATTGTGGGTGTATATTTGAAGCTACACAGGAAGAGTTTACTTACCCAGCAGACCCACGGGACGGTGATTTCTGGAAGATTACTTGTCCTATGAAATTTTGTAATACTACTCTTTTTGGAAGTAAGTATGAAAACATTCCAATTTAACCACAACGACACGGTAGCCGTCACCTTGACCAAGGAAGGAGCGGAGTTTCTTTCTTATAAAATGAAGGAATTCTATGATACTTATCCTAAACTTCCAAGACGTAGAGAAGTCTATAAGGAAGGTGAAGTTTACAGGGCGCAGTTCTGGAGTCTAATTACAGATTTCCATGAAGCAATGCAAATTGGAGTACAATCTCCTTTTAGGGGGGTGGTAACATTACGGTTGAGAGCAGTCTAGAAAATTGAATAATTTTAGGAGAAATTGATTATGGAAATCCAAAAAGCAAAAGAACTGCGGGATCAACTGCAACAAGATATCTTGAAACTTATTCAGAAGTTTGAAGAGGATACTGAGACACATGTTCATTACGTGAATCTAGATTCTGTGCAAATGCTGGAAAATTATTTGCCTAACACTATAAAGGTTGAGGTGGAGCTTGTATTCTGAAAATCGTAAACGAAAATCGTTTTAAGATTTCGGATTTTCTTGGAGAATTTTGAAAAGATTTTGCAGGAATTGCTGGAAATTTTGGAGAAATTCTTGGAAAATTTCTAGAAACATCCTTGATTTCATTGCAGTTTCGGTATAAACTAGGACTTTCATCAATCATGCCGAAAGAGAGTAGCTCTGCTACGAGCGCTCTTAAAGGCAATCTTTAAGGAGTATTCTGTATGTCAAAGAGTAAGAAGTTTGTGTACAAAGAAGGTATCACAAAGAAGCATGAAGTGCTCAAGGAGGCTATGAAGTATCTTAGTCCTATTACCTTAGACGTTCCCACAAAGAAATCAAAGCAGTTTGAGTTTGTGTGTCAGTGCATTAGTAAAACAATTAACGAAAATGCTTTAGACTTTAGTGATAAATCAGGATTGATTAAAGAGATTGGAGAACGTCTTGACTCTGAGACGTTGAACTCTTGGCTTTTTCGTAAGCACAACATCTCATACGCAGACCAAAAAGATAATCAAGGACGCAAAATTCAGTACACTAGGTTGTGTTGGATGCAAAGCATGTACGAAGAGTTCCTTTCTAAAGATGAATAAGGATAAACTATGAAAGAGAGAGTAACGCTGTTATGAGCGCTAAAACTAAACAAATCACACCAGAAGTACTAGAAGAAGCTATTGAGTGGCTTGAGACTGAGACTTATTGCTGTCATGCTTTGGCTTGTGCTTTGAGTGGGTATAAGTACGAGAGTTTTCATACAGAAGGTAAGCATATTAAACAAGTCTCAAAATTCCTAGAACCTCTTCTGCAACGAGATGGTATTTCTGATACCGGAACTTGGACAGTCTGTGGAACTATGAAATTATTCCCCTTCACACGCTCTGAATGGCTCCGTAAGATCGCTCAAGAACTTCGTGAAGGTAAGATTAGTGCTTAATGAAAATCCCTTGAAATACTTCTTCTTGATTGAGGAAATATTCAAGGGATTTCTTGTTTTGAAAAACCTTATTGCCCGAAATAAATTTGTTTGGTTATAGAATTGAACCACAAAACCTCACACTCCGAAAATTCCTACACAGGCTAAAGATTTGAAACAGTAATAGTCTACAAAATCAAAAACCCCACATCTCTCTGAAAATCAAAAACCTCCACAGAGGTATAGAATTGAGATGGCATAGGGAACCCCGGAAAATCCGTGATTTAATCCGGGAGATAATATTATAGCATTATCTCGGGATAATCTAGATAACATTATCCGGCTGATTATCTGCTTTGCATTATCCCTTCGATTATCGGATTATCGCCAGCACTGTAGAGCAACAAGACGCGATAGAACGGCCTAGAAGGCACGAAAAGATCAAGGGTAAGGGGTAGCCTAGGGTAAGACCAGATCGGGGCTTCTAGGGGCTTTAAATCGGTTCTATGCTTTGCTGTACGTAGGAATACGTACTAGGGTTTGTACGTATGCGCGATGGTCTGGAAAGTGCGCTAGAATTCAGGCATCAACCAACCGGAGCTAAGACTATGACAATCGCACAAAGCACCACAATTCAAGCCTATCAATTACACAAGGGAGGTACACCATCCCGCATGGCAATTCTTCGTATGATTGCAGCCGATAGCGTGAACAATCGCAACCCCGCAACACGGTTGCAGCCTGGTGACTGGCGCGGGGCACGTCATTGGACATTGGGTAACTATGCAGCCGCCTACTGTAGCGGGATCAATCAAGGGTTCGACGGCAATTCACCCATTTGGTACAGCCATGGAGGCGAACAATTCCGCAACGAACGGGAAGCAGGCGACGTGCTGCGCCTACAACATACGGGATGGTTCACCGATAGTTACCAAGAAGAGACCGCAATAGGAATTATTGCCAGTCTTACACATGGGCGTTATATCGCTGGCTATCGGTGGATGTCGAATGATGAACGGGTTTACTTCGGGGAAATTTTCATCGATGAAACCGAAGCCGCACAAATGGCAGACGAGCATGCGCGCGTTTTTGCTGAGAATTGCCGGGATGGAGAAGAGGTGGAAGAGTAAGCACAAACCCCCTAGACTATTATGCTTGCAATATGTTATAGTATAGGCATTACAACAAACCAATAGGAGTAAGACAATGCAAAGCATCATCTGGAAAACCGCAACAATCAACAATCGAAATCTGCGCTATTGGAGCGACGATAGCGGATTGTCGTGGTACTGGATCGGGTCGCGTAAGCCATAGGGTTTGCAAGGGCGCAACCACGTTGTGGTCGCTCTGCACCTAGAAAATAGTTTCCTAAATTCTATTGACAAGCCTACCGGATAGCGTATAATTCAACCCAGAGCAGCACAAAAGGTTTACCCTAACGATCCTGGGGTAAGGTAACGGAACAAGAAGTTAAACCGCCTAGTTGCTCTGGTGTAGAATGTATGATAGAATTTAGGCTTAATTTTAAGGTGGCATAAATGGTACAAACCGACATTCATTACGAAATCACCGATACATACGGTGGAGAAGCTAACTATTCATGGGTGAAACGTGGTAAAATCCAATGCAAGCCCGGTGAGAATTATTCTGATCTAGCTGCAGTGCGCAGGGTGAAGAAACACGCAGGTTGGGAAAATCTTCGGTGTAAGCGAGAAGATTATGGCGATATAATTATCCTGCGACCTGTTGGGCAATGTGTCGTAATGTTCATTACTTTTCATCCACATGGAAGCGCATCATGAAAATCAAAACCAACAATCAACCACGGGCAATTCTTGCATGGTATGATTTGACACCAGCGGAACAAAAAAAATTCAATTATTTGGTGCTGGGCTCGGGTCCGTTTTTCAGGTATAAGGGTTGGCTGTATGATTTGGGGGAATTTATGCGGGTTGATCACACGGCCATTCCTGATAAGTGGCACGGTTACGCATCAAATGGCTACTTCTCTGGGGTTCTGGTGCGGTATACTTCAGATGGCGAGCGAGTAATTGTAGGGCAGTATTTTTCTTGAGGTGGTAAAATGAAATATACTGAAAAGAAGCAAGGCAAACCATCCCGCGACAGGAAGCAAGCGCGAGAGAATAAGAGATTTCAGGGTTGATCTGATCGTAAAAGTAAGATAGAATCTAAACTGTAATTCAATCAAAGGAGTAATTACCATGAGCATTCAAGTTTATAAATCATTTAAGGGTACAGCACGCGAATTTATCGCCGCAGGTGTTACAATCAACGGCAAGGAAATAAATCAGCCAGGATTGTCCCTCATGGCACAATATGGAGTTGCAAAGATTGTCGGGGAAGTTCCACGGCCAGAGGGTAAGCGGGGGCACAATGAGAAGATTTACTCTATCAATGGTAAAGCGGGGTTGAGGGTGGAATACCGCGAAGAAGTGAAGGAGTTTGTATCGGCTTGAATTTTCTTCTCATTGGGTTCTGATTTTATGTTAGAATCCTCTGGAAAGTGAATTTCTTTAACCGTGTTAACTTAGGAGCACACACCATGTCAATCGTTCAAAGCATTTATTCCGTACACCAATTCCGCGAAGCTTTTCGCTTGGCCGGGCGTATGGATAGCTTCAGCTATGAAGGCTTGGAGGTTCTTTTTGATTACTTGGATAATCTGAGCGAAGACACTGAGGAACCTATCGAGCTTGATGTTGTTGCTCTGTGCTGTGATTACTATGAGTCCAGCATTGAAGAATTGATTGACAATTATAGTATTGATCTGTCAGAAGTTGATGAGGATGATCCAGACTCAATTATTGAAGTTGTCCGCGAGTATCTGGAGGATAATACTTCAGTTTGTGGCGAAGTTTGTGGCGGCTTTGTTTACGCTGCATTTTAAGCCATAGCGTTATGCACCATCTCGCAAAACGACTGATTGTATTGGGGTATATTCTGTGCTGCCTGGGATATGCTTTGATCGTAGTGTTAAGCCCGTGGGCTCTGATTGTGTGGTTTTTGTTTTATAGGAAATGAGGAGTAGCAAAAATGATTCAATCTAAGACTGCACGCAAAATGATGTATGATTGGCATGGCGGACAATCGTGTCCATTGTATGCGGCAGCATCTTCAGGGTAGTCGCTGATTGGGATGCTTTGCTGTATGCTTGCAACTGCATGAAAGATAACAAAGAACACCCGCAGGATTATGCTAAATTGACGGAGTGGATCAAGCACTATACAATTAGCCCTCTAAGGGTGCGGCATGCTGTGAAGACATTAGAACGTGACGGGTTGTTTGGGTACTCGTGCGGCATGGACTACATTGTGATAGGGAGGGTTAACCCTTAGAAAATAATTCATTGCCATCTTGTGCTGGCTTTGTTTTTGGTGCTATAATTCATTCACACCAACCAACTACCCTTAAGGAGTGCACCATGCAAGTTCAAGCCCACCAGATTGTTAAATTCTTCGGCATTGATGCACTGTCAAATTTTGCTACTGCAGACAATGAAGACGAGATTGTCCAGTGTCGCCAGGACTGGCAAGACGTCAACGCTACTACACGGGAACTATACTCATTCAACGACGGTAATAATGTATTTGAAGTGGTGCTGTGTTTTGCTACGAGGAAAGCTTACCGCACTGACAATGGCACGGATGTCACGCAAGAGCACATAGATATGGTCGGAGATGCTCTTATTCGTAGGGTGGAGCTTCGAGTAATGTTTGGATTGATTTAAATAGCCACACAACCAAAACAAACCCGGATTAACCCTCCGGGTTTTCTTTTGTTTATCTTTTAATGACTGACCAGTCAGTAATTTGGGCTTAACTCTTACAAATGGCCTGGCTATTGTTTCCCCTCGATTATCTCACCTTCGCATAATCCACCAGCCCGATCCTATAATACCTACCGAGATATCGCCAGCATGACAGCACGATGCACCATTGAGCGTTATCCGTCGTATCGTGTGCGACTAGATACAAGAGTGATTATGTTAAATGAGTGGTCATAGGGTATCGTATCGGCTGGAATATGCACCTTCGATTGGTTCTATATGCATCGTTGGTTATATCGGAAGGGTATTATTTATTGCTGTGATACTTTAAAATTGCACCATAATGGGGCAGAGGGGTAGGTTGGAGGCATCAAGCACCCCTTCCAATCTGCAATGATATTTAGGCTGCTTTTCCTTGCTTCATAACAACAATACGATAACAATATAATAATTCTAAAAGGTATATTCCAATACAAAGCACAAAAGCCCCGTAGAAGCCTTTTAAAGCCTCTAGGAGCGATTTTAATTTAAAAGGAATACATGCGGTACTCTAGATATTTAAGTGCCTTAAAATGGCTTTAAATCGTTCTAGTAGTGCTGTGATATTTTCTAGAATTAGAAACAAGAAAACCTCCCGAAGGAGGTCATCTGTATTTTAAATTTTATTTAAGACCCTGAAAAATATGAGCAATCACATCGACAGTCCACCCATTGCCTAGCATCTTGTATCTTTGAGAATCAGACACATAAGATGTGTAGCCTACCGGAACTGTTTGTAGCTTTTACACAACAATACTATAAGTTCATTATTATTCATTGTTCATCCTAATTGAACACAAAGAATCACTGAACTTAACAAAACCCTTTCACAAAACCTTACCTCAAAGAAATATTTATAATTACTTGATTTCTTAAAATTTTAGTTATAGTCTTAATAAAATACTTATAATCTAAGTACTTTGCACTAAATCAATTACAGTACAGATGCAGTACACAAAAGAAAAGCTACCCTAAAGGTAGCCTTCTTAGTTAAGCCTTCTCAATCCTCTCCTTCGCTATCTTAAAGTACCCTTCATCCATTTCAATTCCAATGAAGTTCCGATTAAGGTTCTTTGCTGCTACACCAGTTGTGCCTGATCCCATAAAACAATCAAGAACCATATGCCCTTCATTACTATGAATCATTATAAGTTCTTGCATCAGCTTTAAGGATTTCTGTGTAGGATGGAGTCCTTTGTCAATACTGCAAACAAACTTAGGTCTTTGATAAGATAAATCTTGTCTGTTAAATGTCCATTTAGCTTTTCTCTTAGTAAACCAAATAGCGCACTCATAGTCAGTGACATATCTACGGTCACGATTTCTGGGCATTGGGTTACTCTTCTCTAGCCGAATCATATCTTTCGTATCAAAATCAAGAGTTTCAGCATATCTTGCAATATCGCCTAGATTCTTCCAAGCATTGAACACAACAAAACTACCATTTTTACTTAGTACTCTTGAGCATTCAGTAATGTAGGAAAACAAATCAGCACCTTTATCCCACTCTCCGAAGTCAATACCTGCTCTACCCATAGTAGTAAAATTGTTGTCCCGTGCAATGTTATAAGGTGGATCAGTCAACACAAGATCAACACTCTTATCATGGATATTTTTCATTACTTCAAGGCAATCACCTTGGTATAGTTGGATATTAGAAGTCAATTAAGTTTCCTTTCTTTTTAGTTATTAGGAGTCATCAGCACCTCTACAGTACTCTCTTGTACACCCTCTTTGTTTCGCATATCTTTCTTACTTTCATGTTTCCAGATTACTTCCCAACCTTCAGGAACATTACAAAGATATTCTGACACTACAACATCATGACCTTTAGCCTTCATGTCTTTACACCAAGAATAAAAAGAAGAATGATCAAATAAATCCGTACTGTACTTTGTGGTGTCTTTATAGGGTATATCACAGTATACCAAAGAATTACTAGGAATATTTACTTCAGAATAACTAAGATTAAAGAACTGCACATCCTTCATGTTCTGGTGTTTCTTCAGTAAGGTATTCTTAGCATTCAAAGCGTAATTTCTGTCACCCTCTCCTCTTGCATACCCACCAAAGTATTTACCACTGAAGCTACACCCAAAACCAATAAAAGCCTTGATGTGATCTTCAGCCTGCTTTGCTTGTTTGTAGTCTTCTTCAGTAACAACTGAAGGTGGAACCCACCCTTGCTGCACGGCTTTATGTAAAGCAATAAGTTCTTTGTGCAAGTCATTAGCAATCTTGTTAGGTGCTTTGATTGCACTAATGATATTACAACTTCCACAGAATAGATCAACAAAGGTATCTTTGTCTTTCAGTCTTTCTTGTAGTGCAGGTACAAGATATTTAGATATGCGTACTTTACCACCCATATATCGCATATGATTCCTTTCTTTAATAAATCTTAGTAATCTTACCAGCAATCTCTTGCAGGTTAGCAAGCATACCCGTACCTATTTCTTCTGACTTAGGGTTAAGCCTTAATACCTTATCTGCTAAGATTTGTCCTTCTAAGCACACAACAATCAAGTCTTCTAGTACTGATTGGATGTGCCTTGGAGATGCGTTAGAGATAGCTTTGGGGTCTAGTTTAGAGATAGAGTCTGTGATAGACGGATTGTTTAGTTTAAACACAGGGTTCTTTTCTTTAGTTTCAAGGTTCAACGAAGGCTGTAAAAGATGCTTAGTGTACACGACTTCACCCTGTCATGCAAGAGGGAAGAGGATATTTTCTGTGTAGAACACAAAGATTAGGTGTTGAAGGTAGTGTGTAGAACCTATTTGTAGTATTTGTAGATATATAATACTATTGGAAAAACTACAAATAGAGTTGTTGTATAAAAGATACATTAAGTCTAGGATAGGTAAAACTCTATAACCGGCAACACCTAAAAAGTACTCTTTTTCCACAAATCTTACACACAACTCATTCTCTTCGCCCTACACTATAAATCTCTATAGCTCCCAACTTGTGTAAAACACTAAAATTCCACAAATCTTACACACTGCCCTTCTCCTGAAGTTCGATCTTCTTTCTAAGGTAGTTCAACTTATCTCGCTTGATCTTGAGTGCAGTGCAGATTTCAGTGTCTGTCATCCCCATTGCCTTCATGTCTCTGGCTTGAATAACACTGTATAAATCTTCATCATCGCTGGTCATAGATTTAAACAACTCATCCTGAATCCTCTTGTACTCGCGTAGTCTACGAAGTTCTCTGTCTTGTTCGTCAATCATTTCTACGTACTCAGCAATATCTTCGTCTGTGTAGAAGTTAGAGAACAAAGCGACGAAGTAAAGCTTCAAGTACTTTCTAAACTCCCGCAGGGTACGGGAGTCTTCTAGTTCTTTCCAGCATTCCTCAACAACCTTGTTTGAACTTGTGTCCATATTAAGTTCTTGAACTACATCCTGAATAACTGCTCTAATATTCTGTTTGTAATATGTACTCCTAGCTGCAGCTTCGTAGTCTCCTGGATAGTTTAGAATCTTACCTCCACTCTTCAATCCTTCTGTAATTGTGTTCTTTACGTAGTCTTCAATATCCTCGCTCGGAATCTTCGGAGTTGTGCTTGTCTCAACCATAGATGATTTAAGTAGCTTGATTGCTTGTGCTTTTTCTTTATTGTCCCATGTCTGGATTAGTTGTGTTAGTTTTTCTTCTTGTTTCATTTGATATTTTCTTTGGCATCTGATTCTTTTAAGTACATTTCAGCTAAGTTCATTACTTTATCTGTAAAGCAGAAACCATGTTTACTAATCTTAATACACGAGTTGGATGCTTTCTTTTGTGTAAGTGACTCTAGGTAGTAACCCCATCTAGCACGTTCGTGCAGACCTTCTAGTACTTCCCGCACTTTCTTCTTAATGCGCTTGTGGTTCTCTTCTCGTACACCACAGACTAAGTATTCAACACCAATAAGTTTGTCTACTCCTGACACACCATTTAGAATATTTCTCTTTACAGATAATTTACGGTGCTCAACTACACTAGGGGATTGCGCATTAATCATAAACTGTTGTTCCCATGAAGTATCTGCAAATTCTTCATCTAGCACTGTTGTACAAGCTTTTAGGATTACATCTAGTTTTCCCTTCCACTTCTTACTTTCTTCTAGGCGAGTGTTCCATTCCAATAGTAGCAATCTTGGCTCGTTTGACTGTGCAGTTTGCCACCAGTCCCACAGCATTGCAGTTTGACCATCTTCGTAAGCATTTTCAGTTTTGCTTATGGATAATCCTCTGCGATGTGCCATGAATTCAAAATCTACCTGTGTATCAGACATTTGCTGTTGCATTTTCTTTTTCATAGTTCTACTTATTCGCCATCCATTTCAGCCAGATATTCGTAAATACCTTTAACACGGTAAGAATATTGCACTCGATTCCTAGAACTCTTTCCTTCAATCACTTCAATAAGATTCTTCTTCTGAAGTTCTTCAATACATCGAACGACAGAATTACGATGTACACTGATTTTCATACTGAGTGCCAGCGCAGTGCTGTTGCAGATGTTATTTTCATCCTTTAGTGCATTGATGACTCCGTATAGAAGTTTAGCTGTGCTGGATAGGTCATTAAGACCAAGGATGTGTTCAGAGATATTTAATTGCATAGTTACCTTTCTTAGTAAATAATATTCTATTATATCACATATTTGTTAATATTACAAGCTAATTCTAAATCAACCCCAGCATCAAAGCCATTTCATAAGTCTCTTCATGATCCTGTGCTTCAAGCACGTAGTAATCATCAGACATAAAACTCAAAGGTTCTTCTGTGATTGTACCGTCAGGGTATATGTAGTAACTCATACCTTTTCTCCTTTAAAATAAAACTCTTGCTAAAATATACTTTCCATGCTATAATAACCTTTATAGACGTTCAGAAAAGAACTACTTCATTCAACCTCAATACTACCACGAAAGGAAACCCATGTCAACCCATAAAGAAACCCGCCTTGTTCATTGCTACGATCCTGTAGCGTTTGTAATCGCTGTTGAGCAAGGTGTCAAGGATGGCTTCAGCCTAGACCTTGTGACTCCAGAGCACTACCCGCAACAGATTGGTTGGCAATTCATCTGCACGATGGTAAAGGACGCGGAGAAGGAAGTCAAGAAGCCTCAGGAATGGGCTGTAGCAGAACAGACTACCGAAGGTACTCAAGAGCAATCTGAGGCTGTTGTAGAGGCTCCTAAGAAGGCAGGTCGGCCTGCTAAGGGTAAGTAAGGTTTAACACAAAGTAAAGGAGAGAACTTTGGTCACACAACGTAAGACAACTCGCAAGAGTCGTGCAGAGCAAGGTGGTGAACGAGTCGTGAAGGAAAAGTTCATGGAGGAACGAATCCAATCCACTAAAGCCAAGCCCCTTGTTGCACTTAACAAACGACAACAAGAGTATATTGACCAGCTAAAGGAAAAGCCAGTGGTTCTGGCAACTGGGTTCGCAGGTACATCTAAGACTTACATCCCTACTGTGATGGCTGCTGATTTGTATAAGCTAGGTCAGATTAGCAAGATCATCATCACTCGCCCAGCGGTAAGTTCTAGTAAGTCAGTAGGCTTCTTCAAGGGGACTGAACTTGAGAAGATGAGCGTATGGCTTAATTCTGTGATTCCAATCTTTAATGAACGTCTAGGTAAGGCAGCTTTTGAGATTGCTCTTGCAGCCAAGGATATTGAGTTTGTTCCTCTTGAAGTTATCAAGGGTATGAGTATCAATAACGCTTGGGTTCTTGTAGAAGAGGCTAGTGACTTGACAAAGGATGAAGTCATTAAGATGGTTACTCGGATGGGTAAGAATTCCAAGCTTGTGCTTGCTGGGGACATTCGACAAGCAGAATTGAAGGAAACTTCTGGTTTGAAGTGGGTTGCAGATTTTGTGCAACGACACAATCTATCCGAGAACTTTGGATTTATTGATTTCAATGATGTAAATGATATTGTTCGTAGCGATGCAGTGCGGCAATTTATCGTAGCTTTGGTTCGAGATGAAAAGAAAGGGCAAGTATGAATAAGAAGTTTACACGAAACAACGATGACGACGAAGACGACATCCAAGCCAAGGATAGTAGTCAACTTCAATTCTATACTAAAGTAAATCGTATTTACCAACACGATGTATTTATTGATCAACCGTTTGTAGATAGCTCCTACTATCGAAATGTAATTGCAATGCTTAATGACGCATCACCTGATGATCTTGTCATCTTCCACCTAAATAGTCCCGGAGGGCTCCTTAGCGGGTTGCAGTCTCTTGTAGAGGCCGTAAAGGGTACGGAAGCGCATACGGTGGCTTATATTGTCGGACAGTGTGCAAGTGCAGCAAGCCTATTTTCCATGTATTGTGATTCGGTCGTTGTGTCTGACCTTGCTTCAATCATGGTGCATCATGTGAGCTATTCAACAGGCGGTAAGAACTCTGACATTATTGCCCATACTCAACATATTGCCAAAACAAGTGAAAAACTCATTCGTGAAACATATACAGGCTGGTTGTCGGAGCAGGAAATTGAAGAAGTATTAAATGGCCGCGAAATTTATTTCGATGCCGAGGAAGCACGAGAGCGCTTTGAGAAAAGAGTAAAGTATTTTGAAGAACTCTATTCTGAACCAGAACCCCAACCCAAGAAACCTTCTCGTAAGAAAAAGGAACCCTCTCAGGCATGAACAAACAATCTCTAGAGCGACTAAAAGAGCTTCTGGAGTACAACCCTGAGACTGGTAAGGTGACTATAAAGAAATCCCAAAGAACGCTTACCGCAGATCAGGATGGAATTGTAGTCATCTTTGATTCTAAAGCCAAGCCTAAAACAAGAAAATATAAACTAGAACGCATTGCGTACTACTTGGCTTTTTCTATTGTACCAAGGGAAGATCAGAAGGTTCTTCACAAGAATCTTGATCAAGAAGACAACAGAATCCAAAATCTTTCCTTGGTGTCTAGGTCGGTCTTTAGGCAAATCAAAGAAGCTCATCGTAATCTTACAGGCGGGATTCATATAGTTCCTCATGCTGTAGATCAGTTCAGCTACATCTTGAAGTGGTTTGAGGATGGTATAGAGAAGAGTAGAATTATTCAAGACATTGTTGTTGCTAGAAGGCAACAGCTTAAATTGCAGTTGAAGTACAGCAAAATATTGACTAAGTATTGCGTATTCGACAACTAGCTTGTTGAATAGTACGCGTGTTTGATAATTAAGTCAAATATTGACTAGACTTTTCGGTATTTTGATGTTATAATCAAGATTAGCTATAAAAGAATAAAGCTTTACTCAAGTTCTTTGACCTCCTGATGTGCTCACTGAGTCTTTAATCTCCTTTCAACTCAGACATACAGCACTTCAATACTCCTTCTAGTGAACCGCTGAGTAAAGCCCAATCGTCTGTGTTCGCCTTGAATGCAAGGTCTACGGCAGATGGCGGATACCGTAACCGCCCCTAACATTAACCTATAACAATAATAACAAATTATGGCTATCTGTCGTTCATGCCAATCATACTACAAGAAGAATCAGTGGAATCAAAGTGATGAGTGCAGTGATTGTGCTTATACTGTTGATGTACCTCTTTTTGATGAAGAGGACTCTTTGGAAGTAGAGCACTTGCTCAACCCTTCGGGCAGGACTTTGCCGCGATTTAATGAATAATATTTAGAACACCTACCTTAGGGTGCCGTTATGGTTCCAGCCAGCACTCGCCACAGTGTTGCAGGCGTCATAACTTGGTTAATCTGTTGCGCCGGGATTTATAACGCCGGTAAAGGTCTGTATTGGGCCGCTAGCATCCCTGTATTCCAGTAAGCAGGACATATTTAGTTTAGCCCGCAGAGCCGGGCTTTTAGTGTTTGGAGAGACGTATGGTATTTAAAGCACGGAAAGACAACGGAGGACAGATCGATTCTGCGATTAACACCCGTGGACGCCCTTTAAAGAAAGACGAAAAGACGCTCACGCGACGAGAGGCTAAGGACAAGGAAATGCTTACCCTTGCACGTAAGTTAAAGCCGGGAGCGCAAGTTGCTTTGAAGGAAGCTCTGAAGATTTTGAATAACGACAAGGCGAGTGAAGCTGCGAAGCTCAAGGCTGCTGAAATTTATTTGAAGTACTTTCATTTGACTGTTGATAAGTTGTATCAGCCTTCTGCGGCAGACGAACTGCCTGAAGAGGAAGTTAAAGTCGAAGCAGTTCAACCCGATAATCGTCCTGTATTTAGTTTGAAAATTATAACGGACAATCCAGAGGAAAATAATTAAATTTTATAGAACAGGCTAGGGTAGCTCCCGAACGACGATTCATCACCGTTTGCCTTGTTCTTTTATGATGACTCTTAGATGGAGAGAATTTTGAATTTTGATTTTTACGAGAAGTTTGCTGACGAAACGTCACGAAAGAATAAATACAAGTTTGAGAGATGGTTACAACAAGATGTTGAATTTATCTCCGACTACGCCAAAAAGACGAAACCTAGAAGTTATTACGAAAGTGTTGCACAAGATGCTGGATTTGAAATTTTAGGTACACACGCCAAGTCGCAAGGAAGTGTAATTCCCGCTGGGCACAATGCTTATTTTTGTAGTTGTAAAACTTGCGGAGTAGTACGGAGGGTTTCGTTCGGTTATCTACAAGAGAAGAATGTTAATTGCTTCGTATGCTTTATAAACAGATTAGTAGAAGAAGCTAAATCCAATAATTTAGAGTTAATCGGCCCTTCTTTGGATAGAGATGCGAAGCGACGGCATTATTTATTTCTTTGCGGACATTCCAGAGATATTTCAACAGGAGATGTTAGGGTTGGTCATTTTTCTTGCACTGCTTGTTATGCAGAGCACTTAGAAGAATCTTTCAAATTTCTAAATATTGAGAATCTAGGACGACCAGATGAATCTTATGGTGTTGATACTACGCAATATTATAAAATTCGTCACAAAGACTGTGGTCATGAAAGACTTGCTCTACAAGGACAAATAGTAGCTAGGGTCATAGGAGAGTGTACCGAGTGTTACGAGCAAAATTTAAAGAATCGTGTAGAATCTGCGTATGATATTAAGATTCTTTCAAAAGAATTCGGCACGAAGAGGAAGATTAAGTTTAATCAGTGCCAGCACGAAAAGGTGGTCACATTAAGCAACCTGAAACGAGGAATATTTTCTTGTGCTATTTGCCAAACGCAAAAATTCAAAGAAGAGGCCGAGCAGGTTGGACTAGAGTATATCGGCCCATCTGAGCCAGTTAAAGACAAAAAGCTAGTGCATAAATACTTGGCAGAATGTGGACATACAATTATTTCTAAAACAAGTCATATTCGCACAGGACATTGGACTTGCAGAGAGTGTAACTCTGGCTATTTAGATCAACCTAATAAACTTTACTTGTTTAAAATTAAAACGAAAGGTTTTGAGTTCTTGAAGGTTGGTTATAGTAAAAAACCAGAACACAGGAAGTATGATTATAAAACAGACAAAGATGCGACTTTTGAATTAATTAGAATAGTAACGATCCCTACCGGAAGACAGGCAATTACGGTAGAGAATGGCCTACATAAGAAATACAAAAGATGGAACTATCCTTCCAAGTTTATGAAAAATTACATTTATGAATCTGGGTTTACAGAATGTTATCCTTTGAACCTGCTTGACGACTTTATGCAAGATTTCCAAACAATTGAAAGGCAGTTTATAAATGACTGAAAAATATGTGCTGGCTCCGGCCAGTCTACCGCAAGAGCAATACTTAGCATCAACATCAACCATCACGCTCTACGCTGGGACTATGGGAGCAGGTAAGACTTTTGCTAATATTCTAAATCTAGTAAAGTTTGCTCTTCGGAAAAACACAACGGCAGTTGTATTCCGAAGGCTTTCCACTCAGATTCGTCAAAATGGCGGGGTATGGCAAGAAGCAACGATGGTATTCAGACAAGTCTTTGGTAAAAATGTTGTAATTAGAAACAGGGACTTAGAGATATATGTCCCTGAAACAAACTCCACTATTAAATTTAGTCACTTGCAACACCCTTCTGATATTCAAAGTCACCTGGGCGCACAATATTCCGTAAAATAATGCGGCCTTTTGTAGTAATACAAATTGAAAATCTATCTAAACGGGGAAACTCTCATTGAGACAACCTGCCGTGCTAAATTGCGAAAGCATAAAAGCCTAACGATCAGTCGTAAGACGTAGGGCCAAGTGGTTCCGAAATGGTAGAGTCCCCCATAGATGGGACGTGATATGATCTGAACTTCTACGGTGACGTAGAGCAGCCGAGAGGCGGTTATAAACTAACGACTTATAGCGAACATACTGAATTATTTTTGACGAGGCGACCACATTTCCATTCGATGAGATGATATTGCCTCTGCTTGGAAGACTTAGAAATGCAAACGTAGATTACCCGTGTCAAATGTACTGGTCAACAAATCCAATGTTTGACCATGGGATTTATCATTGGATTAAAGACTTCTACTTGGATGAGGAAGGAATTCCTCTTAAGGAAAAGTCCAACGTGGAGAGATTCTTTGTCCTAGAAAATGGTAAACCTATTTGGTTTGATCGCAGAGAAGACGCTGAGGCAATATATGGAGCAGGGGATTCTACGGGTATATTAACCTTCCGAGCACTCCGAGCACACGTTTCTGATAATAAGCCACTACTTCTTGCTCAGCCCGGGTATGAATCTAATCTTAAGTCTCTCCCACCCATTCCACGCGCAATCTACTATCATGGTAGCTGGGTAGCGCGATTAGAAGAGGCTGGCTACTTTAAGAGAGAATGGTGTGATATTGTACCTTTTCCGTGCCAAACCAAGTGCAAACGTGTCCGTGCATGGGACACATCTGCAACAAAAGTTAGCCCAGCGACACCTGATCCTGACTGGACAAGAGGTACTCTCATCAGTAAGGATGAAAAAAGTGTCTACACAGTTGAGGATATTGTTAGTATTCGTGATCGCCCGCATGTGGTGGAGCAATTAATTTACTCTACAGCAGAATCTGATGGCCCTAACGTTACAGTGGTGATTGAGTGTGATCCGGGAGCAGCAGGTATTGCCTACGCAAGTCAAATTAAATCAAAGTTAGCTGAAAAAGGCTACTACTGTAAGGTTATTAAGAGTCAAAAAACGAAGCTTACTAGATTTCTACCTGTTTCCGCTTTAGCTGAAGCCGGAAGAATTCAATTCGTAAAGAGTAGTTGGCTTGATGAGGCGCTTAAGGAGCTAGAGAATTTTACAGGTGGAAAAAACGACGGTCACGATGATATATGCGATACAATGTCTACGGGGATTGCCGCATTGAATCAGGGTGTTGAACTACCCTCTATGGTACTCCCCAACATCCAAGTCTCAGGTCAACCTCTCCAATCCTTCCACACCTCCTACGGACAAAACAGAGGGAACTTCACTCTGCCAACTTTCAACATTAAGTAACAAATAAAGGAGCCTTATGGCTGCAAGAAAAAAAGCAATTGAAAAGGCTGTAAGTCCTTTGGATCAACCTGAACGGTTTCGCATGGGTGAACTTGGCAGCCTAGGGATTCGCCACTTCGGTGGTGTAACCCAAGATGAACTCAAAGCAGAGTTGAACTGGCCTAGAAGTATTAATACATTCCGGGATATGAGCTATCATTCAGCAGTGAATGCACCTCTGACCCTCTTTGAAAACATCATCTCTAAAGCTACTTGGACTTACAAACCGCCTGCTGATGCCACAGAAGAAGAAAAGAATCAAGCTAAGATTATCAATCAAATGATGCAAGACATGGAGCAACCGTGGTCTGAATTCATTCGTGATGTTCTTAGCTCTAACGTCTTTGGCTTCTCTGTTCATGAGAAGGTCTTCCGTAAGCGACTGAAAGCTAATGGTAGCCTTTACGATGATGGTATCATTGGTTGGAAGAAACTGCCTATCCGCGTACAAGAGAGCATTTCTAAGTTTATCTTTTCTGAAGATGGTAATGAAATCATCGGTGTACAGCAGAACCTTTCTGCGATCAATGATATCTATAACCGGTTCAGTTCACGAGGAAATCTAATCAATATTCCACGCAGCAAGTTCCTCTTGTTCCGTACTGGTAAGCACCGTGGTGATCCCTTCGGCAAGTCTCCCTTGCGTGACGCTTATCTTGCTTGGAGATTCTTGACTGCTCTGGAAGAACTTGAAGCTACAGGCGTAGCTAAGGACTTGAATGGTTTGCCCGTTAACTTATAAAAGCGGCCTAAGCAAGTAATTGCTTTTGAAAAACTTCTTTAATTCAGGGAAACTCTCTTTGAGACAATCCTGAGCTAAGACTCAAACTATGCTGAATGATGAGTTGTGAATTGTGAGTACTTTCAAATAACAGATATACCATTAACTGATAACCTATTCTCCCATTTCACTAAGGTATTTGCTGTACCAATTCCAGCACAACACTTGGGTCGTGTTCAATACCAAAATAATCTAAATATAACGAAACCTGATAGTCAAGTGCATGATGTCCATATCGTGACCTGGGAAAC
>OGVW01000018.1_pt1 | contig 26819 bp, 55 predicted proteins | sample 1575821 | NCBI WGS metagenome assembly OGVW01 (sample SAMN07581525, study PRJEB24739) | freshwater metagenome | place: Singapore | collected 2015-01
CTATGGTGTGATCCGGGATGCTGTCGCCAAAGGTCTGTCGTGGGATGACAAGGAATTGGGGGCTATGCTTCCCAAGCCCGAAAAATCCAAGCGTCAAGTCAGTGACGAACAGGTCAAAAAGGTGGTCAAGCACCTGAAATCCTACACTGACAAGCTCAAGGCCGATGGCTTCAACGTCGGTGAAATCATCGCCGCCTTGCAAAAGGAATTGGCTATCCAAGCCGCCCCTGTCGGCACCATGGTGCAACAGAAAGTGGTCAATGGTGTGACGGTGTTTGAACCGGAATTTTAATGACAAAGCCGGAGTTTTAATAACCAGTCCATTTAATTGTCTCAGGGGATGGCCGAAAGGCTGTCCCCTTTATTTTTTGTGCCTTCCTGTCATAATTATTTGGGAGCCTGACATGGACAATACTGCATTGAGTGTTGCGACGGGGTTTGTCATAGGGCTGATCCTGTCGATTGTTCTTTTCCCCGAAGTTGTAGCTAGGTGGGTGTTTGATTACCAATCAGCCTTGTTTGAATTGCAATATCAAGCAGCAAAGGAGATGATGGAATGACCGACCTAACCAAAATCACCACACCGTTTGGCCTTCTGGACGAGGACACGCAAAAGGCGCTGCGGGAATGTGGCGGGCCGTGGGAGTGCTACCATACAAACGGATGGGAAGACTTGGTTGATCCGAATTGGTTCCCTAACGTGGCTTACCGCCAAAAGCCGCAGCCGCCCAAGCCGCCGTCAGGGAGGGCCGGGGATGAGTAGACTATTCTTCTCCCTCGTCCTGTCATGGATAGTTATCTTCTCCCCTTTTGTTGCATCAGCACAAGATGCAAGAAACTGGGCAAAAGACATCTTCGTAAAAATTCAACCAACCAAACAGGTTGGTGCTGTTGCTGAGGTGGTGTTTCACAACAATCTGTTTCACATCTCAGATGAGACGTTCGTTCTCACATACGAGAACATAACTATTGAGGTTTATTTTGAGTTCAATGTTTCTGGTAATCTTGGGGCCGACGACAGACTGACAGTTGTTCCTCCACAAGGTTATATCGCCATCCCCGAAACCATTGATGTTCCCGAAGGTGGGAAAGACATCATCTACATCTATCGCTCTGATCTTTCGTAAAGGAAACCAAATGAAAAAACTTCTCCTCGCCACTACTTTCCTCTTCCCCTCTCTGGCTTTTGCTGGTGGGGCTGATCGTCCCAACAACACCTATGGGTGGAGCTTGTTTGGTATTACTATTCCCTACCATGACGAGGTCTGCACCTATCAATACGCAGATTTCTACTACCCCGATCTGTGTGGGCAACGTCGTGGGGATGAGAAATCCCCTGTGAAAGGGGAAGCTCCTTCCAAACCTATTGATGTGCCCTCCAAGCCCCCGAAAGAGGAGGACAACAACGGAGGAGACACCAAAGAGGAAGATAACGTTGGGGGAACGGACCCCGGTGACTTCAATGGGGGAGATACGAAGGACACCTCCGACAGCAATGGTGGGGATTCCTCTGATGACTCCAATGGGGATAACTCGGATGACAATGGCGGTAAGTCTCACGACAAGAAAGGACGTAAGTGATGGATTGGTTTCTGAACCTTCAATGGATTGATGTTGCAGCAATCACTTTCGCCACAATTGCAGGGTGGAAAAGCTGACATGGAAGACATTTACACCAACACACGTCCTTTCTGTCTGATGGCTAAGGAGCTTCAAGAAAAACTTCTCGACCATGTTATAAAAGGGGGTGACTTGCAGTTTCTAGACTCACAGGGTAATTGGGTAAACAGGTTCTCGGGACTGCGATCTTTTGATAAATACATTGTCTATCGTGCAGTGAAGATTCCTGTCATAGAGAAAGTAACCTTGTTTGGCTCTGCTGAAAACAGAGAGCGTTGGTGGGGTTACAAAGGTGATGGCAATGACACCCACAAAATCACCTACAACATTGTAGATGGTAAGGTGGATGTGTTCTCGATTACAATGGAGAAACTGTAATGGAATGGTTCGTAATTGCAAACTATTTAATGTGGGGAATCGGATTTGCCATGTCTGCAAGAGACAGTGAATTGCACAAATGGAGTTGGTGGCAATCTGCCCTCTTCGTCCTTGTTTGGCCCCTTGGTGTGGCTTACGCCCTTGGAAGCATCAAAATCAAAGGTTGATGCAGAGGGCTTAAATAGCCTCGTACAGAGGCTGTAGCTTTCTGGGCCACCCAGATACATAAAACATGCTAGAGGCCCTGTAAGAGGCCTCTCAGCTTCTCTATGCCCCCGTGTAGCCATATGTGGAGGTTGATATGAAACTGTGGAAAGATATGACCCCGGAAGAAAAGGGGGCTTTGCTCCTTGCCTCTCATGAAGGTAAAACCCTTCAATATTGGAAGAGGGGGTCAGGTGGTTGGGAAGATTGCCTGTCAGTCGTAATCCATGAGTCTGAGTACTACCGTGTCAAACCTGCTCCTGTCATAACGGAAGTGGTCATGCACGGTTGCAAAGACGACGGTGTTTGGAGTTTTGACAGCCTTACAGGCCAAGCAAAATGGGACACACACAAGATCACCTTCAACCTCGTTGACGGGGTTGTAGATGTATTCTCTGTGAGGATGGAAGAACTTTAGCAATAACACGCGGGATTGGTGGAATAGCTATACACATCTCTCTTAAAAAGAGACGCCGAAAGGCTTACGGGTTGGAGTCCCGTATCCCGCACCAAGGTCCCTTAGCTCAACAGGATAGAGCGACGATCTTCTAAATCGTAGGTTCCCCGTTCAAGTCGGGGAGGGACCGCCATCTTCTGGTGGCTATCTGTATGGCGCGTGAGGCATCGTTGCTGTGTCTATGCTCCTTTGCGTAGAAGATTAATCCCAGCCGAGACCGCAGATAGCCTCCAGAGGATGGACCTCTATTTAGTAAGGAGAAAAACATGTCGGAAAAATCGTTGCTCGACTCGGTGATCGGTGAGATCAAGAAAGCCGAGCGTGAAAGTGCAAAAGCCAAACTGAAAAACCTTCTCACCGATCTGACCAAGGCTAGGAAAGTGGTGGATGGGATCGAAGATCAGATTGTTGATCTGCTCACCTCTGTTGGTGAAACTGAAGAGGACATTCGTAAGCTGCTTGCAGCAGACGAATAATCAAGAAAGGGTGGGAAATGTTTGATGAAGTTCGTGATGCGTGGGTGACTCAGCGTATCTTGACACCTGAGTCTGCAAATCCCACCCTGCTCTTTGGCCCTGTTTCTACAACTCTTCGTGAGCTGTTTGACAAAGGTTATCATCTTCGAGCTATTTGCTACAAGGTTGGTATAAGAACTCAACACTTTGAGAAGCTGCACCTCGTTAAAGATAACGAAAAATGGCTTGTTGGTAAAGTCCCCCGTAGTTGGTTTGATAACTCAAAAGGTTTGTTGTTGTCGGATTTCATCAAGAACAATCAGCAGATGTTTAACAAAATATCTGCTGATATTCGTGATCCTTTTGAACAGCTTATTCTTGCCTATCCTAAGCGTAAGAAATCTGTTATGATGGGTAATCAGACACTCAAGGAATTTGTGAGGACGCTGTGAGACTTACTAGCGGAAAAAGAGATGAGATTAGGTCCACTATTGCTTGGATACAAGTTCATCTGCAAAGAGGGGACAAAGCACCCAATGCTGCCATTTCAGCCGAACACGACAGGCTTGTGTCAGATAAATACATGCATGAGTTAGCTGATCATTTTGGTTGTGTCCTCATTCGGAAAGAAAAGTACAATGAGAACCACAAGAGTTGACCAAGAGACTCTCACAAAAATGTGGAAGACTTACATCAATGACTCTTCCATCTTCTCAAAACAAAGCTTTGGCAGGTATGTTCATGACCGCATCATGGTGAGCGGTTATTGCTGGCCTAAGCTGTATTATGCAAAAAATGATGCATATGATATTGTGCATCGTCACATCCACAAAGGGGATGTTGAAGGCATCCGCAAAGTTTTCTAACCTTTTCCTGTCATAGAAAGGCAAACAAATGCACACCACTTGGGTCTCTGCTTCGAAAGCTGGTCGTTCCCCTCTGAACATCGGCAGAAGCACTGAGCGAAATAAGCGTAAGCAACAGCGTCATGCTGACAATGTTGCACAACGGGCTGACCTTCATCGTCAGAAAATCCGGGACAGCGGTGTGCAAAAGCACATTGATGAGATGAGCAAGAGGAAGTAACAATGGACTTAAAGTGGAATATCAGAGAGCACCGAGATATTGCAAGAAAGAGAAAACTTGCAATCCTACATGTAGATGGGCCTGTTGGTTATATTAAGTACACAGAGTATTACGAAACAGGTGTGGTTTTTCCAGATTGGAATGGTAAAAAGAAAGAAAATACTTACAGTAATAACTCAGGTTTAGTCTCAATTGTAAATGTCCCTTATACTGAATATGTCGAAAAAATCAAACAGAAAGGAGAAACTATGAACGCTCTTTACGAAATCACGAAAGAAGACGGCTCCAAGGTCTTTGCAACCAAGATGGCCGAGAAATCCAAAACCCTCTGGGTGATGGAGATCAAAGGTAGTGGTGAGTTTGTTGCTGTTGAGACAACCAACATTCAAGAAGTTCTCCCTTACACTGTTCGTGTCAAACTTCTTGGGAATGGCAATCCTGCTCACTTTGAAGTGGAAGAGGGAAAAGTTGCGGTTGGTGACATTCTCGTTCTTGAAGGTGGGGACATGGTATCTGTTACCAGCCTTAACACCAAGCAGAAAGGTGTTCCTGAACTCAAAGCTGTTGCCAAGTTGGTTACTGTGGCTTTCTAATAGCCCTTAGAGAAGCTGGGAAGGGCCTTACAGAGGCTTTAGGCCCTTCCCCCTATGTCCCCTAGCTAAAACCATTAGAGGCCCTGTATGACTGATTTTTCGCATGTCTCAGACGAAGGTGTTCGTCTCTACCTTGAAGATGGTGTGGGCGACTTCAACTCCGTTGCCACTCAACTTGAGTATGCTTACAAGTGCATTGAGAAGGACATGAAGAATGGTCTTGTCCCTCTTTATGCACTTGAGCTTCGTGAAGAGTTTTATGACGAAGCTTGCAACTATTTCTCTGCAAGGGATTTGAAGGGGGTTCACAAGGCCCTTAAGAAATTTTGGAGTGTGTGATGTACCACCCTTACATTTACCACTATTGCCAAGAATACTACAACCTCCATCAGATGAGGGAAAAGCCGGAAAGAGTTAAGCAGACGTTGATTCTGTCCCTAACCTCCCACAGAGAAATTATGGACATTAATTGGGCAACATTTCAAAAAATGTTGATGGACAACAAGGTAAAAGGAGGGGCAGAGGCCCTTTTAGGGGAAGTTTATGGGCGTGGATGGGAAGCTACAGAGGAAACAAGAGAGCTTAAGAAAATTGTTTACCATATGGTTCACTATCGTCCTGACATAAAAGACTTAAAAGGATATATGTAATGTATCATCCTTATTTGCTAAAAATGTGCGGAGGTTCGCCAGATTATGTTAAACAATCTTACCTCCAAACATTTAAAGAAGCTCTGGCTGACCATAATAAAATCATGTCTGTTAGTTGGGGACATTTGGACTATGCCCTTCCTCAAATAGGAGGAAGGTTGGCAGGATGGACAGCAGGAGATGCATACGAGTTCGGTTGGGAACACAACAGTAACACAAAACTTCTCCATAAAATCTTCGAAGACATGGTTTCTTTTGCCCCAAAGAAAGACTTGAAGGACTATATGTGATGAAGATTTATGTTAAAAACGAGATAAGTCAACACACATATATCAAATCCTTTTTCCAGAGGGGTGTTCATTATGTAGTTTTGGTTCGTACTCATGATGAAGCTCGTAGGATTTTGAACCTCAAAAATCTAGAGTATTCTAGTCAACACATGATTTTAACCCCACTTTTGTCCAAGTCTCTAAGGGATTATGCGTGATGAAATTGTTCGTCTACGGGACTCTTCAACAAGGTTATTGGAATAATCGTCTTCTTGCTGGTGCGGAATTCTTGGGGCAAGGTGTGACTAAGAAGCCTTATGTTCTCTACAATTGTGGTTTTCCTATGGCTGTTACGACAGACAAGAAGAACCAAGCTCTTCCTGTCATAGGGGAGGTGTACAAAGTAGAAGAACAACACATCCGTAGTTGTGATCGTTTGGAAGGTCATCCCAATTGGTATGAACGTCGTCTTATCAAAGCAGATGTTGATGGAGAGGAGGTTGATGTATTCATTTATGAAATGGATGACATCCCTCACCATAACACTATCTGTAATATAGTAGATAATAAATATTATCGGTGGGCAGGGTAATTTTAAAAACCAACTCTTAAAAGTATATAGGTCAAAAATCTGGCTTGTCAAGGGGGCCAGAAAAAATATTTTTGAGGTGTCACATGAACCCGCGTAAAGCCATCTTCTTAGGTATGCTGAAAGATGACCTAGTGACCTTAGAAGAAGAACAGCCTAAGGACTACCTTGTTGGGGCTGTTATTACAGTTTACCCAAGAAATGATCTAAACTACAAAGGAGATTTTCCTTGGCAAAATGTCCCATTTTATAACTCTGACTGTTATATTTTAGGGACCAAGAGCTTAGGTTTCTTTCAGAAAAAAGGCCCAACTTGCAAGACTGGCTTTAAAAAGGAAATCCCTTATGAACTTTTATGTGAAACAATATCTAGAAATTGAAGAGCAGAACAGTAACTTTGCCCACAGAAACCATCATGAACGTTACCTAGGAGAGCTTAGTCCTAAGACAATCCAAGAGGCTGCAAAAAGAGCCTTAGAAGACCCAAAAGAGGTTAACTGTTTAATTTGGGTAACCCTTGAAAGGGTTTTTTGTGTGTCCTCTGGAAGATTCTCTGACTACAGGAGCGGGGTAGCTTCCAAGCTCACCCAAGATGTCGTTAGAGGGTGCCTCCTAAAACTAGCCTACCAAAAAGACGACGTAAAGCTTTCAGACTACATGTAAGGAACAATCATGACCGTAATCATCCTCCGTCGGCCTAAGCTTGGGCTTAGTGTCAAACACCTTGTTGAAAAATCAGAAATGATTGACAAGGTGGTTCGTAATGACCGTCGTCTTCCTGACGACCTGTCCCTTGTCTTTCGTTGGGGAACTACCTCCAATGTAGATTGCCGTAATGTTGTCAACACAGCAGAGGCCATTCATCGTGTTAACGACAAGGCAGGGTTTCGTAGGCTGTTGATGAACACGTGGGCTGATGCTGGTGCTGAGGGTAAACCGCTTTGCCCTTACACTTATGAGGATGGTGATGCAGACTTAGATGACATCATTGGACAATTGAGTAGAGTTATTGTCCGTCCTCGTACACATGCCCAAGGCAAGCATGTCTATCTGTGTAACAACCAAGAGGAGCTTAATCGTGCCACTCAACGTTGTGGCGCTGGTTGGTATGCCTCTGAATACATCAACAAAGTAGCAGAATATCGTATCACCTTCGTCCAAGGACGTGTAGTGTGGGTGGCACAGAAAACTCCGGGAGACCCTAATGCGATTGCTTGGAACGTTGCTCGTGGTGGTCGTTTTGACAATGTTCGTTGGGATGCTTGGCCTCTACGTGCTGTCCGAGTTGCTCGTGACGCTTTTGTTCTCTCTGGTCTCGACTTTGGGGCCGTTGATGTTATGGTCGATAGGGATGGCAGACCTTATGTTCTAGAAATCAACTCTGCTCCCTCTCAAACCTCCCCCTATCGCCAAGAATGTATGGCGAAAGCATTTGACTATATTGTTCGTAACGGTAAAGACAGCATTCCTGTCATAGCAGAACGCGGTGGATACAAGAAGTTTATCCACCCCGCCCTCACCCCTGACGCACAAATGGTGATGTAATGGACATTCTCAGCATTAGACAACAGTTTGCCACCTCTGCTTCTCGATACAACAAAACCAAAAGCTCAGATCATAACGCATTTGGTGGTTTCATCTCTGCCTCCGGCTCTTACCAAGAGGTGGGTCGTTGGGCTTGCCATGGCTGGCTGGGACCGGCTTATTTTGGTAGATGGGGGTATAGCAAACAAAAGCCAGTCAAATATGTCTTGTCGGCTGTTATGCACAGACATGCAAATGTGACAAAACAACAGCACCTCGACTTCATTGACTGGCAGGTTAACCGCTCTGTGTGGGCCAACCTGTTTGTTGACAAGGATGCCAACCGCATCCTCGACCTCGGTCACGTTGTTGATGCTGATAATTGCCCCGACTTCATTGCCAGCGCCATGATTGCTTCTCGTCTTATGACGGAATCCTATTCCGGAGACGAGATTTGCAAACGTGTAGACGTTTACCATGAGCTTCTGGATGCTGGTTGCAGCAACGAAGAAGCCTTCTTCTTCTGCCATATGTATAACCACACTGGCAAAAACACCTACCCTGTTGTCTTTTCGCGTTGGCAGAGCGGTCATTCCACCTTCTTTGGCAACTCTTACAACGAAGACTACGTTCGTAATTTCCTTCGTGGCAACCCTGTTAACAAGTCTAAGGAGCTTCTTAGCGAAGGAAAGGGTTATACCCGTGTAAACGGGCTTTGGGGCAACCAATCTACTCGCTCTGATGCTTTTGGGGAGGCTGTCAAAGGTATTATCCCTGAGCAGAAACATAAGAAGGAAGACCTTCACATCTTCCGTAAAGCCCCGAAAGAGGGCTTTGAATACACCAATCGTGAAGACTTCATGTCCGTCATCAATCAACTTCGGAGAATCATCAATGCCTAAAGTTCACATTGTTGGCGGAGACTACAGCATCAATAACATGTTTCTCCGTAGGGGTTGGAATGTTACCAATTTCATCGACGAGACTATCGACCTCATTCAGTTCACTGGTGGGGCGGATGTGGACCCCTCTTACTACGGAGAGACCAAACATCCTCGTACCTATTCAGACCCAAAACGAGATGCTTACGAAGCCAACGTATATAATGAGTGGGTCGGGAAACTACCTATGGCCGGTATTTGTCGTGGGGGACAATTCCTTAACGTTATGAATGGGGGTAAGATGTGGCAGCATGTTAACAATCACACCATCTCCCACTACCATGAGGCCTTTGACATCTTGTCGGAACAGCCTTTGTTCGTCACCTCCACTCACCATCAGATGATGATTCCTGCTGACCATGGGAAAGTCATTCTTACGGCAGATATTTGCACCAGACGAGAGAGTGCTGATATTGTTGTGGAAGGCCCTTCCACTGATGTTGAGGCTGTTATCTACTCTGACACCTTGTCTCTGTGCTTCCAACCTCACCCCGAGTATGTAAGCATTAATCATGAGTGCCAAGACCTCTATTTCAAATATATTGATCGTCTTTTGATGTAAGGAGACTAATACATGTGCGGCCTAGTTGGTGTAGCTTCTAAGGTTCTTACTGAACCTGCTAAGAAAGCTTTCTATGACATGCTTTACCTCGATGTCCTTCGTGGTGAAGATTCAACAGGGGTAGCTGCAATCTCCAAGCCTTACGAAGAGGGCACTGAGGTTGAGGTGTTTAAGAGTATTGGCAGTGCGTCAGATTTCTTTTATGACCATGCCAAATTCAAACGTAGCCGTGACATCACGTCTAAGCCTGTTGGGGTAATGATCGGCCACAATCGCTTTGCTACACAAGGTGCAGTTAACGAAGACAATGCACACCCGTTTGACTTTGAGAACGTGGTTGGCGCTCACAATGGCACGGTCAGCCAAGGCAGCCTTCGTAATTTCCATGACTATAGGAAATATGATGTAGACAGCCAGATCATCTATTCTCACCTTTCTCATACCCAGTCTATCGACGAAGTGTGGAAAGATGCTGATGGTGCTATGGCCCTCGCGTGGTGGGATAAACGTCTCAATCAGCTTAACCTCATTCGCAATAGCCAACGACCCCTCCACATTGCCTACGCAGACGACGACAAAACTGTCTTCTGGGCCTCTGAATTGTGGATGATCCTTGTTGCAGCTATGCGTCATGGCATCAAACTCAAAGAGCCTATCGAAGCTGTTCCTAACCGTCTCTATACGTTTGACAACGCTGAAGGGAGGATGTTCCACGTAGAACGCAACTTGCCCCCTTTTGTCCCAAAGCCCTTCCCCGTTTATCAAGGAAACTACGGAGGCTACAGAGGAAATTGGCTCGACGACTGGTCTGATTGGGATGACGAAAAGCCCAAGACCCCTCCTAAACCTGTTATCAACAAGCTGCAAGATGTGGTCATGGTGCTGCGTGAATTTCACGACGTTCACATCAACCCCACGGCAATGGCCTTTCTCGAAAATGGCAGCCCTGTTCGTATCAACATTCCTGTTGACAAGTACAAGGAAGCTAAGGACAAAATTGTCGGTCGTGGCACAGCGGGTGGCTACTACATTGCCAAACGCATCTTCAAAAGCACCCTCAGAGACCAAGACTTTTGGGCAAATTGGAATGACCTCACTTATGTCCGCCTTAAGAAAGGTTCTATTAAGCGTCTAGAAAACCATGGCTTTGAGATTATTGAAGAGAAAGAACAGTTTGAATATGCCCCTTACGTAGGCTCTGTGTTGCTTACTAAAGGTGCATGGGAAAACCGTGTACAATGTGGGTGTCTGAATTGCAACGAGGTTCCTAATTGGGGACAGAAAGATGCAATTCACTGGGTTGACCACGACCATTTCTTCTGTGACAAGTGCGTAGACATTCCCCTCGTCAAAGACCTTATCGCTGAACACAAAAAGCAGAGTGCATAATCATGGCTAAAATCACTTCCCCCGCTGGCAAAACCTACGACTTCAAAATTGGTGCCGACCCCGAGTTCTTTGTCAAACGTGCAGGCAAACTCGTGTCTGCCTATGGTCTCATCCCCGGCAACAAAGAGAACCCCTACAAAGTTCCTAAAGGGGCTGTTCAAGTTGACGGTATGGCCCTTGAGTTCAACATTGACCCGGCAGAAACTTACTACGAGTTCGAAGACCATATGACCAAAGTGATGGATTCCATCACCAGTATGGTTCCGGGTTATGAAATCTTCGTTGAGCCTGTTGCCGACTTTGGTCTTGATTACATCGAGGCACAGCCTAAAGAAGCCAAGGAGCTTGGTTGTTCCCCCGACTTCAATGCTTACACCAAGCAGGCTAACCCTCGTCCTAACGCAGACACCCCGTTCCGTACAGCTTCGGGCCATGTCCACATTGGCTGGACGGACAAGCCTGTTGACATCAACGACGAAGGACACCTTGAGGCTTGTCGTGCTCTCACCAAGAGCCTCGATGTGTGGCTTGGCCTTCCGTCCCTTATCTGGGACGAAGACGACCGTCGTCGCACCCTCTACGGCGCTGCTGGTGCATTCCGTCCCAAACCCTACGGCATGGAATACCGTGTTCTCTCCAACAAGTGGATCAACAACCCGCTACTTCGTAAGACTGTCTATCACAACACTCTTGAAGCCATCCGTTGCACTTTTGAAAACCCTGACTATGGTGATCGCCAGTTCTATGGCATGACTGCCCGTCAGATTATCAGCAAAGAGGGCGGGTGGCTTAATGCTGCTGTGGCTGCTTTCGAATACGACGGCATCAAGACCCCGAAACACTATCGTTGAGGCAATCATGTATCAGGATGACTTGGAATACGCATCAAGGCGTCTAAACAACACCTTGGTTCGACTTAGTTCTGGTGAACCTTTCTTCGTGCTTCGTACATACTATGACGATAAAGGTCGTATGTACCACGATGGTGAGGACTTGATCATTGGGGATCGCAAATCTGTTCCTCATGATTTCCTTAACCTAGAGCCTGTCCCTCTGGGCTTTGTCAATGTCACTAATGATATGGTGTATGTTGCTCGTAAGCCTATGCGTCGTGATTGGCGTCAAGGTCTGTCCCACAACAGCATTGTGACCTATGGCAGACTTCGTCCCGAAGAAATCAACATGAAGATGCTCACTCAACCCATCGTCATGTCCTACCCTACTTTTAACAAAGCTTTAAGCTCTATGGGCAAACGCTCTTCTATGGCGTTTTCTCGTGACTTTGGTTTGTCTAAACATCCAGACGGCATGAAGATCATCTATCGTAAACATGTTGTAGGGGAAGTTGTTGACGGCTCCCCCTGTCTCCTTCCTTCTACAAGTTTCCTGCAACAGCACCTTCAAGAGGCAATTAAATGACCCTTCTTAACCTCATTGGCTGCCAACCTCAAACTGGCGATGTGGGTATTGAGATTGAGCTTGAGGCAGACAACCTCCCTCCTGCTGATGCTGTCCCCCGCCAGTGGAAACGAGAGAAGGACGCCTCTCTCCGTGGTGAAAGCGGGGAGTTTGTTCTTCGCAAACCTGTCCCTCTTTCCGCCCTCGACAAAGCTTTCTCTGACCTCCAAGCTTGCTTTGATGAGTTTGGTACGAAAGAGCGTCCCACCTATCGTGCTGGCATCCATGTCCATGTTAACGTGCAAGACCTGACCCCCACTCAGCTTGTCACGTTTATTTGTTCCTACTTCATGTTGGAAGAGGTTCTCCTTCGTTACTGTGACAAGACCCGTCTTGGCAACCACTTCTGTCTCCGTATGTCTGATGCCTCTTATCTGTTGGATAAGATTGTTGACTTTATCCAGCAAGAAGATATTAGACAGCTTGACAGCGAAGACCTCCGCTACGCCAGCCTTAACGTGACGAGCCTGTTCAAGTATGGCTCTATTGAGTTTCGTGCTCTTGAGTCCACCCTTGACTTTGACAAGATCAAAACTTGGGCTGGTGTGCTTGTCCATCTCCGTGATTACGCCAAAACTGTCCGTTCTCCTGTTGATCTTCTTGGCAATGCTAGTGCTCTTGGCTTTGAGGCATATGCTCCTGTCATACTTGGCCGTTGGTATCGCACGTTCCAGCCTTGGGCTATAGAGGCCAATATCAGAACTGGCATTCGTAACATCCAATATGCCATCTACTCTCGTGACTGGCAAGTAGAGAGCTTGAACATCTTCAAAGCAAAAAACCTTTTTGCCCCCTCTTGACAAGAAAGAGAAATAGTCTATATAGGAGACAGGCATGTATGTAAAGTTTGTTAAGGGTGGTGAATATGAAAAACATTACCTAAACTGGGCTAAAATCTACGAGGTAGACCTTGATAAGCCTTTTAAAGTTTTGGGAGAGTTTGTTGAGGGCAAAAATTATTATTGGAAATGTGAACCTCATGGCAATCCGAAAGCTTTTCGCTCAATAGACGCTGTACACCTAACCAAAGACTCTTTCCAACCGGTTTTCCCCAAAAAAACAGCTTAAGGATTATATGTAATGTATGTTAGATATTTCCGAGAATTAGACGAGGGAATGAGCAAGTTTGGTCTTAAGGGGTACGAGAAATGGGCAAAGACCTACTCCGTAAACCTTAACCAAGGTTTTAAGGTTATCGGACAAGAGGAGCGCTATGGTAAACCTTATTGGATAGTGAAAACGCCAGAAGACTGGTCTTATAGGACCAAGCCTCCTCATATTATTTTAGGCCAAGACTGTTGGAAACTCACCACACAAGTAACTGACCTAAAGGGGTATATGTAACATGCCAAATTTTAAAGTGGGAGATAGGGTTGTAAGAGACCCAAATACTGACGTAATTTACCAAAGCTTTTGGCGGGGGTTGCAAGAAAAATATGGGGCCACCTTTCAAACAGTTTTTGAGGTGACTGAGTTTGATAAATTTGGGGCATTCATACTTCGATTGCCCAACGGTGTTTTAGTAAGAGCCGAACCCAGAAACTGGCTTTTCGCACCACCTCCGATCAAATGCTTAAAGGATTATATGTAATGCTTCAACAAGGACAAAGAATTAGACTTGTTGCCAACCCAAAAGGGAGAGTTGGTGCAGCCTTTGATAGACTAAAGAAAGGGGTGATTGCTGAGTACCAAGTCACTTGGGTGTCTTATGACAAAACTAGGTGTGACGCCAGATACATCAATGAAAAGGGGCACCTCACCACCTCCTATTGGTGTTTTAATAAAGAAGAGGTTCTTCCCTCTGCAATTTTTAACAAGAAATTGGATGACTATGCATGATGTGGGTTCTTAATTCTGACCTAGAAAACGACCCCTTTTACAAATATTCATACGCTGGTCATAAGAAATTTTTAGAAGGTCATTATGGGATTGCTAAACCGATTGAAGCAGTTGTTTTAGACGGCATCCCGCACATCTTAAAACATGTTGTGTTGCAACCTAATGCTGACTTCGACGGTGCTGTGTATTTGGACAGAAAGCTGTTTAAACCTGCTGTTTTGGACAAAACATTGAGGGATTATGCATGATGCTTAAACCGGGGGATAGGCTTGTCAGAGTTAGAAATCATTTGTGGGACATTTGGGAAACTAACCTTTTAAAAAAGGGCCTTTCACCAACAGCTTCTTATGTTATAGCAGAGGTTAATAACCAGTCCCACCATGTTACTTTTCATGGAATGGTGTCTGTACATTGGAGAACAGAAAATTTTAAACTTGTCCCTGACAAAGAAGTAAAAGACTTAAAAGAATATATGTAAGGAGGTTAAATGGGCTATCAAATCGACGCCCTCCCGCATGAATGTGGGACAAGGAAAGGACTTAAGGTCTTTGCACAAGACGATGGTACAGTGGATGGCTATTGTTATTCCTGTGCAACTTTCGTCAAAGACCCCTATGGGGATGGTCGATCTGTAGCAGACCTCCCCAAACGAAAAGAAAAAACAGAAGCAGAGATTAAAGAAGAAATCGCTGAGGTATCTTCGTACCCTGTGGTGAATGTCGCCGCCCGTCGTTTACGAGAAAGCACCCTAAATAAGTTTGGTGCTCATGTGTCCATGTCTGAGAAAGACGGCACCACCCCTACAGCCATATACTGGCCTGTTACCAAAGAAGGTAAACTGTCTGGCTATCATGTTAAAGTGTTGGACAAAAGCTGTCCTCCTTACAACATCGGTGACACTAAAGACTGTGACCTATTAAACTGGGAGAATGCTAAAGCCTCTGGTGCCTATCGTTTAATCATCACCGAAGGTCCAGAGGACATGGCTTCTGTTGATCGCATCTATGAGATGCACGGCGACCCAGAATACCATCCTGCTGTAGCCTCTCTTCCTCATGGAGCAGCATCAGCTAAGAAAGTTTTAACCAAACACGCAGAGGACATTCGTCGTTTGTTTAAAGAGGTTATTCTTTGCTTTGATGACGACGAGCCGGGCAGAAAAGCTGTAGAAAAAGCAATGCTTGCTCTCCCTCATGCTAAAAGCGCAAAACTTCCGACTAAAGATGCTAACCAAGCTCTTATGGAAGGCAAGGCTAAAGCTGCCTATAACGCACTGGCTTTTCATGCGGAGCCTCCTAAAAACACCCGTATTGTCACAGCATTCGAAATTCACGAGGTAGCCAAAGAGCCTGCTAAGTTTGGTGAGTTGTCTTGGCCTTGGAAGAAAATGAACGACGATCTTCGTGGCATTCGTCTTGGAGAGACTATCTATTTAGGCGCAGGCACTAAAATGGGGAAGACCACGGTAAAGAATGCTCTTGGTGCTCACTTCATCGCCCACGATAAAGCCAAGGTGTTTATGGCTGCCCCCGAAGAGCCTAACGTCATGACCTACAAGCTGTTAGCTAACCAACTTACTGGTAAAATCTTTCACGACCCGAAGGTGCCTTTTGATAATGACGCATACGAGGAAGCTGGTCGTATTATGAAAGACAAGCTCTACATGCTCAACCTGTATCAGTATCTTGGTTGGGAAAGCTTGAAGAAGGACATCACCTCTGCTGTAGACATGGGCGTCAAGGCTGTATTTATTGACCCTGTTACTTCGTTGTCTAATGGTGTTAACTCAGCAGATGCCAACACCCTTCTTCAAACCTTTGCACAAGAGCTTGCTGCTATGGCAGCAGATATGCAATTTACAGCCTTTATCTTTTGTCACCTTAAAGCCCCAGAAGGGCAGATTGCAGAGGATAAACGTAATAGTTTCTACAAACAGGGGCAATATGTTGATTTAGGTAATTGCTCTCATGAAATGGGTGGCTCTGTCTATTCGTCACAATTTGCAGGTTCTAGAGCCATGCAACGTAGCTGCCATCTTATGTTAGCCCTTCTGGGGAACAAAGACCCAGACCTCCCTGATGAGGTTAGGGACACAAGAGAATTACGTGTCCTAGAAGATCGTATGTTTGGCAGTTCCGGAAAGTATCAACTGTTCTATAACAAAAACACTGGACGATTTGTAGAGGTGTAATATGAGGCTGCTAGTTGGCATGAAAGTTAGAATGTCTAAAAGGGGGAGGGATAAATGGTACGATTCAGATAGTAATCCCCACAACACCTTTGGCAGGGTTCAGTACGTCGCTCAACAAGATGAAATTTTTGGTGAAGAGGACGTTGATTGGGAGGATAACTCAGATGAAAACTGGTTTCCCTACTCAGTAGTTTGGGACACAGGACATGAAAACTCGTACAGGTATGGTGATCTAGACGTTACTCCTCCTACTGTCACGTCTCTCAAGGAGTATATATAATGCTCTACTTATATTCAGAAGAAAAGGCTAAGGCCAAAGGGGTTCATCAAGCTTATAAGGACTGGGCTAGAGTGCATAAAGTTGACCTCTCTTTGCCAGCAGTTTTTGTAGAAAGAATACAAGACAGACTTTTCGGGGAAGTGTTCCGTGTGAAATACCCCTCTATGGAGGGACCGTGTTCTGTAGCAGAAGAAGTGTATAATTTGGTTGATCTAAACAAAAACCTAAAGGACTATCTATGAACCTTGAAACTCTATACACTCAACAACGACGTTTGTTCGTCTCTAAAGTGAGGCCCTATGTTTCTTCCTACGACGTTGCAGAAGACATTGTTCAAGACGCTTTCACAAGGGCCGTAAGTTGTGTCCACCAATACGATAAACGAAGAGGGCCGATTAAAGGTTGGTTCACTAAAATCCTTTTCTCGTGTGTATGGAAACACTTAAGAGAACTTAAGAAACGTCCTCCTATGTACGATATTGAAACTGTCTTGGAAAGTGACCTTCTTGCCTACGAAGTGGAGCCTGACTTAAGGGACTACGTAAAGAAAACCCACAACATTAAACATAAGCAAGTGTTGTTGGGATATTTTGTTCTCGGGAACACTTACCAAGAGATTGCTTCTCTTCTTGGCCTCACACAAGATAATGTCAGAAAAATTGTTTCTAGATTTAGGGAGGGAGAGAAATGAACGTCTGGGAAATCTATGATGAACACGTCACAGACTCCTACTTCTCAGCCTTTTACCCGTCTCTCTACGCACCTAGAACACCTAGATGGGAAATTGGAAATGTGGTTTGGAACGAAATTAAATATCGAGACCCTCTAACCTTAGAACGTAGAATTTACAAGACAGTTAAAAACCCCTTTGAGGGTAAATCATTGAAGGATTATATGTAATGGAATTGATTCTGGCTGTTGTGGTTGTTGGTTTGTTTTTGTACCTTATCCTTTTTCCGGGCAGTGATGACGAGGGGTTGTAATGAAAATTCTAGAATTTCTTGGCCTTCGTAGACCTAAGCCTGTTGAAAAGCCTAAAGCCCCTAAACGTCCACCTAAAGTAACAGTTCATCTTGTTAATGGGGACAGAGTTGTGCATTATGCAGGAATGAGACGAAGGAATGAGGATGGTTCTTTGTCTTTGTTTGCTAAGTGGGACAAAGAAAAGAAAAAATGGGTTGACGAAGACCTTGTAGCAGACTATGCTCCGGGCACTTGGCACTCTATCACCACAGGAACAAGGAAGCTATCAAAGAAAGGGGGTTAAGTGCCTGTATTTGACTGCGAGGGGAATGGGCTAGTCCCCACTAAATTTTACGTCTTGTCTTACGAAGATGGTGACAATGTTGTCTCTCTAACCACACACGATGAGATGCGAGATTGGCTCCTGTCACAATCAGTTTTGATCGGCCACAACATCATCGGCTGGGACATCCCCAATCTAGAACGTGTCCTCAACATCAAGATTACAGCCAAATTCATCGACACTCTTTACCTCAGTTGGTATCTCTACCCAGAAAGACAATTACACGGACTAGAATGGTGGGGCCAAGACCTTGGTGTCGAGAAACCAGAAATCAAGGACTGGCACAATCTCACATTAGAAGAGTATGTCCACCGTTGTGAAGAAGACGTAAAGATTAATCTTCGTCTTTGGACGAAACAGAAAAGCTATTTGTCTCGTCTTTACGAGACAGATGATCCAGACAACTTGCCTATTATCTCCTACCTGATGTTTAAGGCAGATTGCGCTAGAGAGCAAGAGCGTAGTAAATGGCGTCTGGATATTCCATTTTGTAAGGCAGCTTTAGAAAAACTAGAAGCGGAGCAACAACCTAAGATTGATGCTCTTGCTGCTGTTATGCCCTCAGTGAAGAAGCTCCAAAAGAAGGAGCCTCCTGCTAAGCCTTACAAGAAAGACGGCACCTTGTCTGTAGAAGGTGCAAAATGGCAAAAATATTTACGTGAGCAGGGGTTGACAAAAGACCATGCAGCACCTATATATATTGTCCAGAGAGAGGAACCCCCTAACCCTAACAGTTCTGAACAGATCAAAGACTGGCTATTCAGTTTGGGTTGGGAACCAATCACCTTTAAGTTTGTCAAGGAGGACGATGGATCAGAGAGAAAAATCCCGCAAGTCAAACTTCCTAATAGCCCTGACATTTGTCCTAGTGTTCTTGAGCTTGCAGAGAAAGAGCCTGCCATCAATGAACTCGCAGGTCTTTCAATTCTTAAGCACAGGATTGGAATCCTCAAAGGTTTCCTACAGAACGTGGACGATGAAGGATTTCTTAGAGCTAGAGTACAAGGACTTACAAACACTCTTCGTTTCAAACACTCGATCATTGTAAATTTACCCGGCGTAGATAAGCCTTATGGCTATGAGATGCGTCGTTGCCTAATTGCAAGAGATGGTTATGAGTTGTGTGGTTCAGACATGGTTGCACTAGAAAATAAAACTGGCGATCACTATATCTACACATTAGACCCAGACTACATAAAACAGAAGTCTCAGAAAGACTATGATCCACATATTGAGATGTGTGTTATGTCTGGCCTGATGACACAGGAAGAATCTCAATTTTATAAGTGGTATCAATCTAAATGAGATATGCTACAAAATCTCTAAAGGTTAAACCTTTTACAGCTAATCCTAAAGCTTATCCACAAGGTTGGTTTAAAGATAAAGACTGCGGTTGGTGTGGTAACAGTTTTACTCCACAAGGCCCTAGTCATTTCTATTGCTCAGAAGATTGCAGAAAGCAAGTTAACTCTGATAAACACTACCGAAGAAAGTACGGAGTAGGTCTTAGGTGGGTTCAACAAAAACTAGATGAACAAGAATGGCTATGTGCTATTTGTAAAGCAACACCTTTTAAGATGAGGGATGACCATGTATCGGGTCTAAACTTAGACCACTGTCACAACACCGGAAAAGCTAGGGCCCTCCTGTGTCATAACTGCAATAGGGGTTTGGGATTATTTCAAGACAATCCAGACTTCCTTCGTTCTGCTGCTGAGTATTTGGAGCATCACCGTGACACTTGACGAGATGAAAGCACTACCAGAGGAGGAGCAAAAGAAACTTTTTAAAAGGTTGAAAGAACTCCGACAGAAAGGAAAGACTACTGTGTATTCCGCAACATATGGAGTTGGCGCACCTAAATTAGCAAGGGAGTTAAAAGTCCCTGTAGACGAAGCTAAAAAACTTTTAGACGCTTATTGGAGAAGGAACTGGGCTATTAAAGCTTACTCTGACAACGCCAAGATCAAAAAAATTAATGGACAAGAATGGGTCTACAACCCTGTGTCTAAATTTTGGTATTCCCTTCGCAGTAGAAAGGATATTTGGTCTACTACCAATCAGGGTACAGGTGTTTTCTGCTTTGACAGTTGGATTAGAGAGTTTAGAAAAGTTCGTCCTCAATTAACAATGCAGATGCACGATGAGATTGGCATTGAAATAAAAGAAGGAAGCAGAGACAAAGCAGAAAAACTCCTTCGTGATGCGATTGACCGTGTTAATGAGAAACTTAAACTAAATGTAAAACTTGACATTTCCGTTCAATACGGGAAGTCTTACGCAGATATTCACTAAAACAACAAAGAGAAAAACAATAATGTTTAACGCGAAAAACTTCCTACACAGAGCAACACTAAACGTCCTGATCCTCTTGAGGCAGGTTCCTACCCCGCACGTCTCGTCCAGATTGTTGGCCTTGGTGTGCAACCTCAAAGAGAGTTCAAGGGCGAGGCTAAGCCCCCCAAACTCACTATTCGTCTCACCTACGAACTCCTTGACGAATTTATGAAAGACGAAGAAGGCAATGATCTGGAAGACAAGCCTCGTTGGCTGTCTGAGGAAATCCCTTTCATGTCTCTGAAAGCAGACCTTGCTAAATCCACTAAGCGTTATTTTGCCCTTGACCCTGACGACAAGGCAGACGGTGATTGGTCCAAACTCATCGGTGCTCCTTGTGTCGTCACCATTGTTCAAGAGGCTGATAAGCGTCCGGGTGTTGACCGTATCTACGAGAAGATTTCCGCTGTCTCTGCAATGCGTCCTAAGGAGGCTGCTAAAGCCCCTGAATTGAAAAACCCCCCGCTTGTCTGGGACTTCTACGACCCTGACATTGAGGTGTTTGACAAGTTCCCCGACTGGATCAAGGACAAGATCAAAGGTGCTGTAGATTATGCTGGCAGCGCCCTTGAGAAGGCCCTAGAAGGGGGTGTAGAGAAGAAAGCAGACAAGGGTAGCCAAGAAGAAAAGGCAGCTTCTAAAGCTGCTTCTAAGGCCCTTCCTGCTGAGGCTGAGACTAAGGTGCAGGAAGAAGAGGATTGGTGATGAAACCCCTCATCGACGCTGACATTCGTTGGTTGTCTGTAGTAGGTTATGAAGGTTTATATTTAGTGTCTGAAACAGGGCTAATTTATTCCGAACCAAGAACTGAATATGTGTCTTCTGGGAGAGTTGAAGGACACTATCGTTATCGTAACGGCAAATTACTCTCTCCCTCAAGAGTCAAAGGTAGGTATCGTTCTGTAATCCTTTCGAAGGACGGTATTAAAAAAACTTGTCAAGTGCACCGTATTGTGGCAGAAGCCTTTTTAGACAGACCTTTAGAAAAGACCGAAGTTAACCACATCAACGGAGACAAGCACGACAACAGAGTTGAGAATCTTGAGTGGGTCACCGCAAAGGAAAACCAAGAGCATAGCGCAAAGGTTTTAAAAAATCATATTGGCAGTAAACAAGCTAACAGTGTCTTAACCGAAGATGATGTTTTACGTATTAAAGAGGCTATCTTAGTTAAAAACTCTGACACAGAGTTGGCTAGAAGGTTTAATGTTGGGCGATCTACCATCCACAACATTAGGTCTGGTAAAAATTGGTCTTGGCTGACAGGTTTTGAGAAAAAGAAAAAATGAAACCTCTTATTGACGGAGATATAATTTTATATGAAGTTGGTTTTTCCTCAGAAGAGGTTGTTGACGGAGTTATAATCCCAAGAAGTTGGGATTTTACTGTTGGTCTTTTAGAGAAAAGACTAGCACTTATATCATCAGAGGTGGAGGCTACAGAGCCTCCCCTCCTTTTCCTCACCAACACACGTCGTATCAACAAACTGTTAAACAAACAGAGAAAGAGAGAAGATGTTCCTGAAAAACCTTATGTCGAAAATTTTAGAGTGGAGGTTGCCGACTCAATTGAGAAAGGAGATGTGGACTCTAAGGAATATAAAGGAGGACGCAAGCAGCAGAAGCCGTTTCATTTTTATAACCTTCTATCTCACATTCTTAGTTCTTATCCTCATCATATCGACGAAAGCGGTCTAGAGGCTGACGATGCTATGGTAATCCACCAATACAGCAGGTGGAAACAGGGTCTAAAAGACACCATCATTTGTTCTCGTGATAAAGATGTTCGTCAATGCCCCGGCTGGCATTATAGTTGGGAAGTTGGCAGACGAGCTTCTATTGGTCCTATTGAGGTTGATGAGCTTGGCTGGCTTGAACACAAGAACCCAGAAGATCGTGATGCTAAAGGAAAACTCAAACCTGCTAAAATCTTTGGCACTGGTGAGAAGTTTTTCTATTACCAAATGATGACTGGTGACACAGTTGACTCTGTTGCTGGTATTAGAGGTAAAGGCCCTGTGTTTGGGTATCACCTGCTTAAAGATGCCACCTCTGTTCGTGAATGCTATGAACTTGTAGCTGAGAAGTATGTTCAAGCATGGGGAGATAAGTGGAAAGAGAAAATGAAACAACAAGCTAACCTTCTCTACATGATTAGAGAGGTAGACGAAGAAGGAAACAAGGTGTTATGGAAGCCTCCAAAACGACTGGTGCAAAATGAAGTTTAATTTTGATTGGGTTAGAGAGAAAAACGGCTGGCAAATTCTCGTTATCGAAGGCAGGCAACAAGACGCAAAAATTGAGCTTTTGTTAACAGACGAAGATGCACTTAAACTCTACAAATTTATTGGAGAAAATTTTGATGTGGAGGGCTTAGAACAATGACCCTACGAGTTAAGATTGAAATTGTCCCATTTGGTGAAGAAGAAAAAGTGAGGGAGATTAGAAGGTTTAATATCTCCAATCTTGGAGATTATGAACTGGGTGTCTCCTTTTACGGAGTTGAGGTGGACAAATACAAAAGTCACGAGTATGATTTTACAGTAACACATAAACGTAGTGATGGGGCAGAAGCTCTAGTAAATAAAGTTTTGGAGAGGTTTCTTGCCCCCGAGTAAAACCTGTGCCTCTAATACTATAAGTAGAGAGTGTTATTAATGCCAACAGGAGTCTATGACAGAAAATTGTCAAAACAAAAAGAAGCAAATAGTAGATTAGATATAACAGGTGAACGTTTTGGCAGGCTTGTTGCCCTTTACCCAACAAAACCTTACGGAAAGCCCGGTAAGACTCAATCCTACTACTGGATGTTTAGGTGTGATTGCGGCACAGAAAAAGAAATTATGTTGTCCTCTGTTCGTAGGACAACTCAACCAAGCCGAAGCTGCGGGTGTGCAAAAAGAGTGGCTACAGAGCATTTAGGGTCAAAAGAAAAAGTTAATTTTATTCGATCTGGATTAAGGTCTCTATGGCTAAAGTGGCCACCAAGATACCACGCTAAGGTAGCAGCCAAAGTCAGGCATGGTATTTACCTATGTGCAGGTTACGAGACAGAACCCCATGAAGTTAGAGCAAAAGAAATTCAAGTTGATCACATAGAACCTATTGGCGAGTTGAAAGATTGGGACAGTCACATTGAAAAAATGTTTTGCCCTGCGAGTAATCTTCAAGTCCTTTGTAAAGACTGCCACAATAAAAAGACAAAAAATGAGCGCACCCTTCGCTCCAACAATAAGAAAGAACAAGAATGACTAAATTGAAATTTAATCGTTTCACTGACATTGAACACCTGCCCCTCCGCGTCTACAATCGCACCGTTATGTTCTATAACATTTACGACGATCATGGTAGACTCGCGGCTGAGGAGTATGCCAACAGCTTTACAAAAGAGGAGCGTCTACAGATGGCTCAATTAGCTGCCCTAGTTAAGAACAAGGGCACTAAACATGTAATTGCTCTTGTCACAGCAGGTGTCGATTTTGTTGACGAGGCCTTTGTAGAAGAGGCACAATGATGGAAGGGGCTAACAACCCCTTCGCTGAGCAAGTTGGAGGCACTCACTATAAGAGTATGAAAATCCAACCTGTTGAGTTCATTCTGGCAAATGATTTAGGTTTTTGCGAAGGTAATATTATCAAATACACCTGTCGTCACAAACAAAAAGGTGGTGTTCAAGACTTGAAGAAAGTTATTCATTATGCCGAACTCCTCATTAAATCTTTAGAGGAGCAACAAGATGCCTAAAATTCTAATTGTAGACATTGAAACAGCCCCTAAGATTGCCTATGTGTGGCGTTTCTGGAAAGAGAACATCTCTCCAAAACAAGTTAAGCAACATGGACATATTATGTCCTTCTCTGCTAAATGGCTTGGTGAGGGGGAAATCTTCTACGAAGAAAACAGAAAAGAGAATGATCGTAAGATTGTTTCTCGCCTTTGTGAACTTCTTGACGAAGCAGACATGTGTGTTGCTCATAACGGGGAAGAGTTTGACTTTAAACAGATTAGGGCAAGGGCTTTAGTTCATGGTATCAAACCGCCGTCTCCGTTTAAAATCATTGATACGTACAAGATTGCAAAGAAGGAATTTGGCTTCCCTTCAAACTCGCTTGAATACCTCACAGGAGTTCTTGGATGTAAGATTAAGAAAGATGGACACAAGAAGTTCCCCGGATTTGAGTTGTGGCTTGAGTGTCTCAGAGGGAACGACGAAGCATGGGCTGAAATGAAAGACTATAACATCAAAGATGTTTTGTCTCTCGAAGAACTCTATCTGAAACTTCGTCCTTGGTCCACCACTCACCCCAATCTTGCTGTGTACGCAGAAGAAACAGAAGACCCTGTGTGTCCTAAGTGTGGAGGTAAACACATGCACTACCGTGGCTATGCCTACACGTCTGTTGGGAAGTTTCATAGGCTTCAATGTCAAGATTGTGGCGGATGGTCGAGAACCAGATACACTCTTAAGAAGAGGGACGAGAACCTCCTCGTTAACCAAGTGAATTGATGCTTGCCCTCGGCTTCTTGATAACAATAACAATAATTGGAGCCTTACTATGAAACGTTTTAAACAGCTTGCTGGTGTTCTTCAAGAGTTTAATGGTTTGATGGCTAGAACTAAAAAAGACCCTTCTGAGGAGAATAAACGCCTGTTACAAGACTGTCTTCTTCGTCTTAAAGAGAAAGTGGATGAGGTGTTAGTTTGAATGTAATTGACATAGAAGTCTTGTTAGACTGTGTTGAGTTGCGAGACGATCAACTGTTTTGGAAAGAAAGGCCGAGAAAGTATTTCTCTTCTCAAAAAGAGTGTTCAAGATGGAACACTAGATATGCTGGGACCAAAGCTTTTAACACCCTAAATAGGTATGGTTATCTTACTGGGAGGCTTTTAGGAGTCTCCCTTTACTCTCACAGAGTGGTTTGGGTAATTATCAACAAAAAATTCCCTGATTTTTGGTTGGACCATATTGACGGTAACAAGCAAAATAACTGCATTCAAAATTTAAGAGAGGTTCTCTATAAAGAGAACAACAAAAACTCCTCCCTTCGGTCTGACAACAAAACAGGAAAAGTAGGAGTCAGTTTGAGAAACAAAAAATACGAAGCAAATATAAAAGATTTAGCTGGCAAGCAAGTTTTCTTAGGTAGATTCAAAGATTTTAAAGAGGCTGTTGCTGCCAGAGAGGCAGCAGAAAAGCTTTTTAATTACCATGAAAACCACGGGAGAGTTTATGACAAAAATTAATGCAAAACTTGTGGCGATCACAAAGCCTGTAATAGAAGAGATTCCAGATCAGGAAAGTCTTATCAGTTATTGTGCTAGAGTCAGCAACCCCAGTAACCAACAAAACTACGAAACCTCAGAAAAGTTGTTGTCTTACCTTATAAGAAATAAACATTGGTCCCCCCTAGAAATGGCTAATGCTATTGTGGAGGTAGAAGCTCCTAGAGACATTACCCGTCAACTTCTCCGTCATCGTAGTTTTAGCTTTCAGGAGTTTAGCCAACGTTATAGTGACGAGATTGAATTTACTGAACGAGAGTTTAGACGGCAAGATAAGAAGAACAGACAGAACAGTATTGACAATCTTGAAGGGTGGGTTAAAGAGTATGCAGAACAACTTACTGTTGCAGTTTCTCAGGCAACCAGTGATGCATACTTTCAGCTTTTGAAAGATAATGTAGCTAAAGAGTGTGCTCGTGTGATACTCCCCGAAGGTCTTACCATGTCTCGTCTTTATGTTAATGGCACTCTTCGTTCTTGGCTGCATTACCTTGATGTCAGAGACGATCCGGGTGTTACTCAATGGGAACATGTATTGCTTGCACGAGAAATTCGTAAGGTGCTAGAGCCTGCATTTCCTTCTGTATTTGGAGCTTTAAATGAAAACTGAAGATATTATTGGACTCCTTATTTTAACCCCCATCATCGTTATGTTATGGACAGCCGCTGCATGGTTTTTGTTTAAGGTGTTTTAATGCTTACAAGTCCTGATACACTTTTTGTAATTTGCTTTATGGCAGCAATCGCCTTTTATTTGTGGGCAGAAAATGGGTAAAATTTACTTAAGCTGTGGGCACGAAGACCTAAGAAAACCTTTAGGTTGGGTTGCCTATACAGAAGAGTGGTGTTGTGATGCGATAGAGGGTTACGCTAAAGCGATTAATTCTGGTAGTTATTGTACACAATGTTTTGCAGCATTAGTGTTGCAAAATCCAGAAAAAGTTTGGCTTACTAATTGGGAAGCAGAGGAGGCTGTATTTGGGCAAAAGGAGTGAATTTGAAAAAAGACCTCGTGACTTTAAGGGGGAAAATAACCCCTCTTATAAACATGGGCACAATAAAAGAGGTAAGAGGAGTCCTGAGTATAAAATATGGGTTGGTGTGAGAAAAAGAATTAACGACGCAAAATGCTCTATTTACCCCTACTATGGGGGTAAAGGTATTAAGTAAATAGGAGCGGATGTGTTAGCTGTTGGAATTGTGGGTACAACCCGAGGGGACAATGTGGATAAGTATTGATATAGAAACTTACAAGAGGTATGATGGAACTAAGGAATGTGAAGAGATACTGATGATGGTGTTGTTAGAGAAGTTGAAGCTAATCAACAGAAGAAAATTGAGGAGTTCAAAGAGTTGGAGAAGGAGAAGAAGATGCTTGAAAAGGATATTCGTAAAGTTTCTGGACCTG
>OGVW01000019.1_pt1 | contig 26674 bp, 41 predicted proteins | sample 1575821 | NCBI WGS metagenome assembly OGVW01 (sample SAMN07581525, study PRJEB24739) | freshwater metagenome | place: Singapore | collected 2015-01
AATCTGCAGGATTAACTGATTCGGTTGCTTGACTACTGTTATAGATACCAAAGTAAGATCGACTAGTAGGTACATCCGAAATGTTTAATCCAGTGTTATCATCCGCATATTTTATATCTAGGTACCTATATAAGAATCCTAAAATATTATTATTGTTATCGGTGATAATACCTGTGTCAGTGTTAGTGTTAACGTTTTGATTTTGTTGTAATTCGTTAATACCTTGATACACATTATAAAGGTAAGAATCTAAATCCGAATTACCTGTATACGGTGGGATTAAAAACATATTATCTCCGATCTGCGGGCTTCACATCAAACGCATATAGTGGCATTCTCCAATACCCATTAGAGGATACTTTAAAATTCATAATACGACCATTTACTCTGGGATCTACTTTATAGCCTTGTGATTTTTGATTACTAGGCTGAAATACAAATAGATCATCCGCTGTAAAAGTTACATCATCAGTGTAATTGTTTTGTCCTTTTACATAAATATTAATATTAGAATTCAAAGGAACTTGATCAAACACAGTATAAATAGAACTAATTAAAGAGCTACCTGTAATATCTCCTGTGTTTAATTTTTTCTTTTCAATGTAAGACTCATAAGGAGTTAATGAGTTACCATTCCACATAACATACGAATCATCTGTGATTAGCGTTTGAGTAGTATTAGTGGTAATATACAATACTTTATTACTGTACTGGAATTGATTTGAAATATTACTAGGTCCATTGAAAACCCAAGTAGCATTTGGTAATGTTCTTCTTGTCCAAGTGTTATTTTTATAATTGAATATTAAAGCTTCATTGCAAACCGAAGAATTACCTTTTGGGTAATTAATCCAGATTTCTTTGTAAAATATATTTTTTACTACATGAACTTTATCAATATAAGACCTATTTAAATTTCTAAAGAAATATCTTTTAACTCGGCTATCTGCGACAGTTTCAATATTACCTGATCCGTTATGCACGTATATATCATTGTTGTCTACTACAAAGTGCTTACCCTCAAATTCAGTAACACAATCTGTATTTAAAATACCATAAGAAGTTGAATACTCTACTACCTTAGAAGCTTGGCCTGTGATAGTGAGCATACTGATACTATCAGAGGTATAGATAAACATATTACCTCTTAACACCGCCATGTCTAATACAGGAGATGTGGATGATAGCTCAAATTCGTCAGCAGTATCAGTAGTTATACCTGGTTGCCAAATTTGAGGAATACCTCCAGTAGGTGCTTGTACTGAAATCCGAATAGTTCCGGGAGCATAAGTTAAAGTTCCACTAGAATTTATGGTTAAATTACCTGCTACCAAAGAATAATTTAAAGCTCTAATTACTTTAGCAGTGACGGTAGTTCCAGCTGTATAGTTCCATCCAGGAAGAGGCTGTAAGGTGGAATTAGCAGTAGGACTGCCATATAAACAATATAATGGTGTAGACTTACCATTATTAAATACAATAGCATAACCACCATTAAAATAAGTAGATTGCCAATCACTATTTAGGTATTGGTTATCTAAGCTAGAGTACATACTAGATTGATTACCTGCGGAATCTACCCTTACAAAATTACCATCCTTAGCAAAGATGTTATAACCTTGATCTGGTCGTCTCCAATGAACTCCAAAGTTAGGGGATATCCCTAAGACTCTACCAGTAGTTTCACCTGTAATAGTTTGTACTGAGTTATCAAAGAATCGTACATTTAGAACATCTGTGAAAGTGTTTAGAGGTACAATCATTTGTGGTGTATCTGTGTTTAAACCACCTTCACCTAATTTTTGAATTTGTTCGGCCATATACGATTCTCCATATTAAATTTTTTCTTTAATAAAGGCTTTAACTAATTGACCAACTATATCTGATCTTACGATATCGTCTACTGTAAACTCTACAATTGGAATTTCAATATTGTGTTTACGACAAATAGAAACAAATTTAAGAATATCTTTACCCGAATTAATATCCGATTGAGAACTATCACCCATTAAAACCATTTTAGAATTTTCACCTAATCGAGTTGTAATAGCTTTTAATTCTTCAATAGTAAGGTTTTGGCATTCATCAACTAACACTAAAGAGTTTTCAAATGATCTACCACGAATTGTTTCTAATGGCTGCATTTGTAAAATATCTTTAGCAATAATATATTCGTATTTTGTTTTACCAATTTGTTTTTCTAATACTGAAATCATTGGCATAAGCCAAGGAGTTAGTTTTTCTTTGATGTCCCCAGGAAAAAACCCCAAGGATCGACCAGTAGGTACATTGCTACGAGTAAGGATAATAGTATCATATTTACCTGTCAAATATAGTTGTGCGATTTTACTTGCAGCACAATAGGTTTTCCCAACACCAGCAGCGCCTAGTGTAACTACGATTGGGAATTCATCAATTGCTTCAAGTAATAATTGTTGATTTTGTGTTTTTGGTTGAATGTGAAATGAACGCTCTTCTTTAGCGATACGCTCATTACGCTGCTTAATACTTCTTTTCATTCAAAACCTTTATTGGTTAGTCTCTAATAGGTACCGCCTACAGGCTGTAAGTGATTGCTTTAAGGTTTCTGCTTTGGTAGCTTCCCCGATAAGAAATTCTGCATCTTCTCTAAATAGTTGTTCTCCAGTGCTTCCTGTTCCTGCGCAGACAGCGGAACAACTGTTATCTTCTTTGATGGTAGCTCTTTCGGGACGGTTCCGCAAGCTACTAATGATAGCATTGTGCTTAGAATTAATAGCTTTAATTTCATTTTCTTTATCCAGTTGAGTTAATATTAATTTACCTTGAAGATTTTGGTATTTTAATTCTTGGCTTTCTAATTGTTTAATATATGCATTTGATTGTTTATTAAATGCGGTTTTATAACCATAATCGTAGGAGATATAACCAACGAACAATGCGAATACTAATTGTAAAATATATTTAACCATTAATACACATCCTGTACTCTTCTTGCCTGCGCTTTGTTAATCCAGGTAAAGTATTACCTTTAAATTTATCCCATTTTAATATCTCTTTACATGCACCTTCATAATCATACTGTTTTAATTTTTTAACTAATGTAGATTTACAAAAAGCCCCTTCACCAATATTATAAGTTAAAGAAACATAAGCACTGTATTCATACATGTGCATGGGTACATCAGCGCACCTTTTAACGGCTTGCTCAAATTTATTTGTGTCTTCTAGTAATCTTACTAAGGCCCTATCTGGTGTTATGTATTCACCAAATTTTACAGGTGTGCCATCCTTATGTTTTGTTGTTCCAAAACCGTAGGTAGGTACATCTCCAGGTACAGGGATAATTGCGGTAGTACTAAAGCCTTCGTGTAAGGCAATACTAACAAGGGCAGAAGCGGCTAAAGAAAGGGAAGCTACCTTCATACGTTCAATCATGGTAGCCTCCTTTCATTAATAGCCATAAGGCTCTTCTCGGCCTTTAATATCTCGATAAATAGAATATAATTTATGACCAATCATTAAGATAGTATAAATTAAAGTAGCCCAGAGTAAAATCTCGGATACTTGATAGCCCGCAACAGTGGCTATAGAAACAGTTACGGGTGCGGCTGCTTTAGTCGCCATACTAACCCCCGTTTCCGTAGTATGTTGTAATGTTGACATGTTAATCCTTTTAAAATTAACCTAATCAAATTTAATCAAGAATAGGGTTTCCCCTACTCATTGATTTAGCTTGGCTTAGGGTACTTTAATTTCACTGCTTTACAGGCAGCAATATACTGCTCAATTTGCCTTTGATCACCTTTTACAATACCGTCTATATAGTCGGTTATTGGAGGATACTCGTTTTTTCTTCTAATGTCGTATGGTAAAGCATTTACACGCTTTTGAAACTCCTCTTCTTGGATTTTATCCCTCTCTTCTTCAGAGATAGGAATTAAACCCTCTAAGGGAGTTTGATCTTCCTCATACGCATAGATAATATTTTCGCTATCTTTGTAATATCTAAACATTTAATATCCTTTATTAAGCCTTTAGTACCCATACTGCGGCAAGACCAGTACCGAATACGACTCTCCAAGTATGGTTGGGTGGTACTAAGAAAATATAGGTATTAGTAACTACCGCCGCGTTCCAATAAGCATAGCTAATTCGGTTACCGTTAACGTATACTTCGTCTGAGAAACCATAACCACCAGTACCGTTACACTGTGCAGCAACACAAATTGTTCTACCTGTAGTATTAGTATAGGTTGTATTATTTGCGCCACCTTGGTTTTGCCAGGATTGACCTTCACCAATACCAGGAGAAGAAGAAACAGTAACAGCACCTGTTTGACCGTTAACAGAGGTTACACCACCATTACCAGCTACGTTAGCGTACTGAACTTCTGCTTCAGCGTGGTAAGTGTCACCGTTATAACCTACTAGTCTCCATCGTGACCCTGTCCAATAAGTTTGAACAGAATAATCACTATTATCGTCACGACGATATAGGCGAGTTACACCACGGGTATTTCGAGTATCGCTGTTTAAACTGGTATTGTAATCTTGTCGTACGGCCCAGTTTGTGTAGTTACTTGAATCAAGTACTGTTTGCCAAGCTTGCCATGTTCCACTATTCTTACCACGTAAAGCAATTTGACCTGATCTGTAATCCCCAGCAATTTGATGCTGCCAACTAGAGCTGTATGCTTGGGAATATAAAGCGCCATCTGTTGCATTACCAGAGAAGTTTGGAACACCAGAAGTATAGTAAGTAATACCATTACTCTCAATGGTATCTGCGTTTACACTAGAGTTATTACCTGTATTTCTAAATGGCCAAGAGTCAATTTGATCAGCCGTAGTTGCAGAACCGGCGCTGTCAGCATAGCCTGCTTTAATTTTTCTCCAAGAGTTCCATGCACCCCCTTCACGATCTCTTATGTAAACATATGTATCTGCGTTTTGCGCCTCACGTGGCCAGTAAAATTGACTTGCATAGCTATTTAATGGATACTCGTTACCAAGGCCTAAAGTAAAACCATAAAATTGGTTATTAGATACACCAGTTGGCCCATTAGTGCCACCTTGTACATATCTTACGCCGAAATCACTAATTGAATTAAAATCTGTTTGAGTATTATGGTTTTGACCCATATTGTTAAACAAACGAGATTCGTCGGTAATATTATCAATAGATGCACTAAGAGTCCCGCTGAGTGTTAAACTACCAGATGTAGTTACTGTGCCACTTAGCGATAAACCCGAAACCGAACCAGTACCGCTAACAGAAGTTACAGTACCACCAGAGTTAGTGTCTGTCCAAGGTACGTTTACGACAGCTTGTCCAGAGGAGTTTACTTGAATACCATATGTTCTAGACGCGTTTGAAGTAACAGCGTTAGCTGCTGTAGGTTGCACAGTGTCACTGAATAACTCGATGCCGCCTAGAGTTGTAGAAGTTGCTGCAGGTAATACATAGTTATTAGCATTTGCTGCAATACCATCTAATTTAGCTTTATCCGTAGAACTCATAACACCAGCAGTAGAGCCAGTGGCAGAATTAATTGTACCGCTAGTACCATCTGAGCTGTTAACAACTACTGAGCTACCATTATGCGTAATGCTAATATTGGTATTTGTATTAGGAGCAGTATTACTTACTGTAATAGACCCCGCACCATTCGTAACAGAAATACCAGTACCAGCAGTAATATTAGAGTTTTCCCACACTCCTGCTACAGCATCATAAACTAAAGTCTGACCATTACTAGGAGTGTTAATTACTACATTATGTAGCTCATCTAATTCATAACCATTATCTACTTTAACATAAATAGAACCTACAGTAGCATGTACTCTTTCTACGTAGCCGACAATAACACCATGGTTAGGAGCAGTTGGTTTTACAGTAGTGTAAGCACCGGCTGTAGATGCCGATAGATAAATTAATGATCCAGCAGTTAAACCAGATGTATTTAAACGGTTTACAGTGCCAAGAATAGTAATAAAGCCTTCTGCACCAACAGCAATAGGTTCTGTAACCATACCTAATGTACCGGCAGAAGTCGCTTCAGAGTCTGCTTTAGCTAGTTTTACAGCTACACGGTTACCTTGAGAACCCGAAATGTAAACAATTTGACCATCTGTTAAAGCAACACCAGAGTCATTATAAACCCGAGCTAATGTTTCTTGACCTAGCTGTAGTGTACTATTACCACCTTTAAGTGTTAGTTGAGCAGTACCGTTACCATCATCCCAAGAAAATAAACCACCACCAGCTGTAGTACCAGATAACTGTACTCCGGTTAATGTGGGTGTAGTGTTTGGCTGAACAGCAGTATCTGCTTTAACGCCTTGTGCTGCAGATGCTCCACCAACATCAGTATAATTTAAAGCAACTGCACCTGTGTAGCCATTTACTGAAGATACAGCATCAGTGTTGTCAATTTGTTCCCAAGTCGTACCATTAAAAATAATCCAGTCACCTGTTACCCAGTCAGTAATACCATCAATATTAGTATTACCTGCAACAGAAACTACATAGTAGTGACCTTTAGAGCCCGTACCAGAAACAATTGTAGGGGTGTTTGTTGAAGCATTCCATGCTCCTTGATATGAAACACCCCCTTTAATAGACGCTGGAATCTGATTTAATGGTACTGTACCACCTGCATCTAGAGTAGCTGTGCCATTTGGAACTCCAGCATTTAATACGGCAGAAGATCCTAAGCCTAAGTTAGATCTACCTGCTGCAATATCTGTAATGTCCGAAAGATTGTTTGATTTCTGCATGAAGCCTGATACATCAATAGATGCGGCACTTGCAGCAGCATCTAGCGCAGAATTATAAGCAGCTAAAGCACTATTAGCGGCAGAGGTAGCACTTGAGGAAGCTGCAGATGCGCTTGTATTTGCAGAACTTGCGCTATTGGCGGCTGCTGTAGCAGAACTAGCGGCAGCAGATGCACTATTGGCAGCATTTGTTTCTGAAGTGTAAGCGTTAGACTCAGAGTTCGCTGCAGCTGTTTCAGAATTTAAAGCATTTAACGCGCTGTTGGCTGCATTTACTTCTGCAGTTTCTGCTGCAGTTTCAGAGTTTGCTGCGTTAGCGGCAGAAGTCGCAGCAGCATTTGCTGAGTTTAAAGAATTAGTTGCAGAAGTGGCTGCTTCATTAGCCTTTACCGTAGCAGTGGTTGCGGACGAAGAAGCAGAAGATGCACTATTAGCAGCAGCGGTAGCACTGTTAGCAGAAGCGGTAGCACTTGCCGCAGAATTGTTTGCGGAAGTAAGAGAAGCCGCTGCTGAGACACTAGCCTCGTTAGCCTTAGTAGTAGCTGTTGCTGCGCTATTAGCAGAAGCAGTGGCACTGGCAGCTGAGGCAGTAGCAGATGCGCTAGCTTCATTTGCTTTTGTATCAGCAATCAACGCACTATCTGCAGCAGCGGTAGCACTATTAGCAGAAGCAGTGGCAGATGTGCTAGCTTCATTTGCTTTTGTAGTAGCTGTAGCTGCGCTATTTGTTGCAGAGGCTGCTGCCTGATTTTTCAAGTTCTCTACTGTTGATACAGTTGCTGCGGCAGAGCTGGCGGAGTTAGCAGCTGCGGTAGCGCTATTAGCAGCAGCGGTAGCACTGTTAGCCGCTGATGTAGCAGACGCACTAGCTTCACTTGCTTTAGTAGTGGCAGTAGCTGCAGATGCTGAAGCTGAAGACGCACTATTAGCTGCTTGAGCAGCGCTTTCTGCAGATAAGTTAGAGTAGTTAACGGAGTCAACTGAATCTAAATTATCGTATTCGCCACCGGCAGAGATATTACCAGTAACACCTGGTTTTAATTCATATCCCATGAAATCTCCTTAAATTAAACCGTTAGCATTAAAATTAATTTGTACGTTACCGCCTGAAGCTCTACGCCATTTTTCTTCCTTATTTAGAGAAAATACATTTTCGGTAAATTTCTCTTTATACCGTTGTTCCATTTTCTCATCAAACAAGTACGCACCTAAGTTATATAAACCACCCCATAATAGCAGTCTTTCGTTTTGGTCTCTTAACCAATTAGATACTTCATTACCTGTATAATATTTTGTGGTTACAGGTGTTGCATAGTTTGTCGCTTCAGACAAAGTAGCAAAACATTTTTCTACAGAATCTTTTGTAGAGAAATATAGAGGCGTGTCTGTTTCTAAGCCAGTGAGCGTAAGATAAGGTTGATTTGAATCTGATAAACCAATTACGTAGTTAATAGGCGCAACATTATAAGTTGCGTTTAAAGCGGGTAATCTTTTGTAATAATGAATTTCTACTTGAGCACCAACAGCTAATTGGGGGTGGATAAAGATTTTACCATCTTGCCACATCCAATTGTATACAGAATATTTTTCGCTGTATAAATCAAAAAATGTACGTTTATCTGTTACTTCATTAAATACTTTACTTACATTACTTGGAAAAGTAGAATATGCAGTACCTGTATTAGGTTGGGCTACTGTTCGAATGTAAATAAATTGAGTTAAATCTTCTGGAATGGGGAATGATGTATACGCATTACCATAAGGTAAACCCATACTGTTTTCACCAACATTATCTTGTGCGGTAATTGTATAAATTACTGTTTCTTCAAGTGGAGGGATTCGAAGTAAACGATATGATTCGTCAGCCGCATAACTAAGGCAACTTTGGATTACGCTATCGGGGATAGTATTTACTTCAGGTTTATTACTCCAATCTCTTACTTTTGCCACAAGAGCGTCAAATCTAGGTGTTGCCATATTTAGTTCTCCTTATAGGGCTTTGATATTACTTGTTTTAAGTAATGGGTAATCAGTCTCAATAATTTGTTTTAGTCTTCTAAGGTTAGCAGGATGCTGCATAAACTCCGGGGAGTGAACATCAAGGCCATACTTAGTTAAAATATCAATACATACAATATCAGGTAAAATTGCAAATGATCTGTATTGTCGACCACTGTGAGAGAAGGTATCTAACTCTCTTTGTTGAGCAGCATATTCTTTATACGCTTCTACGTTTTGTTCTAATTGAAAATCCTTTTCATCAGCTTTTACTCTAAAGCTATGGGGATTATTATCTTGTGATAGGAAGTCCATGTGTCCTCTTATAATTAGTTTTTCATTGCGGCAACAAAAGCGCCGTCAACTGTATAACAACCATATTCATATAGTGCATTAGCACCAGTGTAAGCAGCTACTGTATCTGTAGTTACTATAATACCGTCAGTATATTTAGCCTCTGTAATTCTACCACGTACTACATTAGGTGCTCTGTATTCAGAACCAGCGTCTAGTGTATCGGCAGCAGTTGTAATAGATACAACATAATTATCAGGGATATATTTCTTAGTACCATCAGCAGCGGTAATTCTTAGAAATTCCATTGTATATCCTTTGAAATAAAAAGGGACAGGATTTCTCCTATCCCTTTTGGATTATAACCCTAAGGGTTAATTAAGCACCGGATAGACCGAAGATTAGACCAGCACCTTTTGGATTACGGCACTCTAGTGTACCCTCTTCAACGATCTGGCCGATGATAGAGTCACCAAGCTGACCTAGGTCAACTTCTTGTAGAGGACGTAGTGAAGCATAGCTGAACCACATTGGGTCATAGAGCATAGCAGTGAAGTTAGCGTTGTTATCTAGGCCAGATACGCTGGTATTAGAAATACCCATTACGTAGTTAGGAACAACCATGATGTCGCCGAAGTCAGACATGTAGATTTCTACAGATTGACGTAGCTTACCATCGGCGTCGATGTTACGACGAACGTTACCATCGCCAGCGTTGCTTGAGCTAGAACCAGCTGACTGAGCCTTAGCGCTGAAAACGCGGCGGTTAGCAGGAGATAGCATTAGCTTGGTAGCCTTACCACCGTTTTCGTAGATAGCTTGCATTACGGTATCAACGTGTGATAGCTGTAGTGAAACCTTATCAGCAGAAGTTACAGTGGTGAATGTACCAGCAATACCGCCACCCATGTTGGTGGGAGCAGTGTACTCAGCAGGAGTAGCTAGTACGTTTAGAGCTGTAGCGGGAGTTGTGGTAGCAGCAGTGTAGTTAACCCATGCATTGTAACCACCGAAGGTACGAGTACCAGAGCCGTTAGCGCTGTTCCAACCGTTAACGAGGTCGAATTCAACGTCACGGCGTAGTTCAGTACCACGCTTCTTGAGCTGATAAGCGTATTCGTCAGCAACACCAGCTTGGTCAACAGCACGCTTGGTACCAGTTACGGTTACGGTCTTGCTGTTAATCTGGGTGTAGTTACCTAGACGAGTACGGAAGGGTTCTGCACCTTGGGCAGCGTTCTGAGTAGCGTAAGATACGCCTTCAGCAACAGCACCAGAAGCAGGAGGAGTTAGTTCGTCTGTTTGCCATTCGTGGAAAACAGCGGTAGCTTTAGTTTTACCAATAGAGCTTAGGAAAGGAGTCTCATCGCGAGAGATCATTGAAATGAAATTCGCTAGGTCTTCTCTTTCGCCAGCATTTACGGAGTTACCAGTAGCGGTAGCGCTACGGGCAGCGGCCTTGGGACCGCCAGTACGGAAGCTATTTGCAGCCATGTTATATATTCCTTAATAGTAAGATTGAATTAGAGTTTCTTGCTTACTGAAGAGATTCGTTTGAGGAAGTCAAGTTCCTCTTGTTGTGTAGCAGCGCCTGAAAGCACTTTAGCACGATTCTGAGTTTCCGCATCCTTTTGTTTCTGTGAAGCAGGAGTTCCCTTCTTTGAGGGTACCGACTTAACAGTAGGTAAGGATTTACGTTTCTCAGCACCTTTCTCTTTAGCAGTCTTGAGCTTACGATATTCGTTAATAAACTTTACAATCGTAGGGTCATAAATGTTATCGAGCATTTGCTCAGGAATACCTTCTTTAAGAGCAAACTCACGGATACTCTTAGCAACTTTTTCTGAATAATCAGGAATTAGTTCAACAATCTTTTCATTATATTGTTTTAGTAATTCTTCACGTTGCTGTTCTTGTTGAGCTTGGATCTTTTCTACAACAGCTTTGGTTTGCTCTTCGCGCTTATTTCGAGCTTTCCAATATTTCTCTTGTACAGCTTCTCTTTGCTCTTTAAGTTCCCGTGCAGTGTACGTATCACCTTCATCACGAGCCTTATCGATTTCTTGAGATAGCTTATGGTATTCTTTTGCAAGATCTGTTTCTACAGCAGTCAGTTCTTCATGAATGACCTGACCAAGAGTTACAATCTCTTGCAGTTTTTCAGTTCGCTCAGTTTCCAACTGTTTCTTCAGTTCACCGAGTTCGCGCCCCTTTTGAGATAGATGTTTATCAGTAGAATAACCTTTACGGATTTCTTCTAGGGTAACGTATTCTGTTTTACCGTCAACGGTAACAGGTACTTTATATTCCCAATCAATGTCTTCTTCAGAAGGTAAATCGCTAGTATCTTGGGTAGACGTATCATCCTCAACTTGATCTTCCTCTTCGGATTCTTTTGATTCTTCTTCTTCATCTAGGTCGTTAGCAGGTTCTTCAGAGTTCTCTTGGGCTTCTTCTTCTTCCTCTGATTCGCCTGGACTTGGGACGTCTTCGTCTTCTTCTGGTAGAGATTCTTCGTTATCCAATCCAAGTAGCTTTGCAGCTGGTGAATTGCGTAGAATGTCATCAAGACTCTTTACTTCCAAGTCTGTACTATTGTACCCGTCATCGAAACTCTTGCTGTCTACTTGAGACGCAGGAGTGTTGGTAGAGAGGTGATCAATATTAGTAATTGCCATAATCTTTTACCTATGTGTCCTATTATTGTGCCTTAGCAGCTTTAGCAGCTTCACGGGCTTGTTTCATTCTTTCAGCAAACTCTTGCTTACTTTCTACTGGCTCAATTAGTTTTTGAGTTGCTTCAATAGCGCCTTGTAGGTTGACAAGGATTGGAGCATAGCGTTGAGCTAGACCAGTACCACCAGACTCGCCTGTACGAGCTAGTTCATTAATAACTTCTTCTCTTGAACGTACAAGAACGTCAAGTGCTTTTTCATATTTACTCATTAGTTTCCTCTGGCCCCTCTTGGGCTTGATCTTTATTTAAGTATTTGATATTGTTACCAAACGTTTCAATCTGCATAAGCTTTTCTTTAACGCTACCAAGCGCCATAGCTGTATGATACAGATATTCACGTTCCTTAGCAGCATGTGGTTCTGTTTTAAGCCATGCAATAAACAGATCAGAAAGAATTTGGCTATAAGCATTACCAAAAAATTCTTCACGTTCACGAGTAGCAAACATACCTTGCGCTAAAGCAATCTGGGCATCTCTAAAAGGTTCTACTTTTAATTCACCAGTATTATGGTCCATTCGAGGCTTAATTTTTTTCTCGAATCCGTTTCTATATTTATCCATTGTTATCCTCATTTAGATATCTTGTAAATAGGTTGAATTTATGTTTACTATTTTCATATAGACCTAATTCTACATTACATCTAAAGCAAAGAATACCTCTTACTTTACCTGTAGTGTGACAATGGTCTACACAAAATCTAGTTTTATGAATTTCAGGATCCCATTCAATATCGCAGATATCGCATGATTTCATTGACCTTAAGTATAAATCTTTTGCCGTTTCTTTATCTACATTGTAAGTTCTTGCAATAAAAGAAATAGACAATTGTTCCTTATACTTTGGATCTTTATTCCGTATTTTACTACGATTTTTTTCGTATTCTTTACGACTCATTTTCTTCCCTAAAAGAAAAGGCTAGTTATGTTAGGGCATAACAAAGGAGCTACCTCTTTCGCCTTATATTTGGAACATGGGGCCATCACTAGGTAAACTAGGAGCGGGACACCCATATACAATTATTTACATTTGCGTTTGATCAGGAGCAGCGGCTGGTCCTTGAACTTGTGGCATAGGTGCTCCACCTTGTGGGCGAGAAGCATCAACACCAAGATCAGAATTAATTACTGATTTAGCAATTTCAAGTAGCTTAGTAATATCTGGCTGTGGAGGTAGTTCAACACCTTCTTTAGCAGCCTGAATATGTAGCTTAGCCCATTCCTGATAAGACTTATCAAGAGCAACCATAAGTTGTTTAGTGTTGTCTTGAATAGCATTCTTAGATTGAATGTTAGTAAGATCAAGAGTAGCTTGTCTTTGTGCAAGGTCAAGCTGTGTAGCTTGCTCTTGTAATTGACGTTGCTTCTCTTCAGCTTTGATTTCACCGTCTCTAGACTGCTGTGCTTTCTCTTTAAAAGTTGGATCAGTATAATCAACTAGATAATCTAACGGATCAAGATCTAAGGCCTCAAGAGTCTTACAGGCAATCTTTACAGCAGCTTCAGGATTAATAGCACCACCTGCACCAGCTTGTTTTAAAGCAGGAAGTAGTTGGTTACCAACAAGAGACATCTTCTTAACAATATTACTATTGCTGTTTTCACCAACATCTACATCTACGTATAGTAGCAGGTTAGATGGTAAAGTACCTGGGTCAACTTCTTTAAAGATATCGTTTTGATCGTAGTATTTAACTACACGACCACGTAATTTAGTGCGCATAGTTTTGTATACGCCTTCGATAAGTCGTTTGAAACCAGTTTCAGCAAATCTACGGGCCATGTACTGAATACGTACCTGAGCAGCAGACATAGCTTTTTGCATTTTCTCTTCACTGTTGCCTGATACATATAGTGTATCATTAAGACCTTGAGCAGCTTTAGATAAACCAGTAGCTTGTTCTTTGTGTAGCTGTAAAGTCTCTAGTAGTGGTACAGTACCAGTACTAATAGTATCAGGAGTAAGCGCAGATACAGCAGTTTGTGGATTACCGTTTGTGGCGATAATCTGTTTAGGCTTCATGTTTTGAAGAGCACTAAAGTCAACTACGTTTGGATCAGCAAGCTTAGGTGAATAGTTAGTTAAATAAACGTTTTCTACGAAACCACGTAGAATAGCTGTAGTAGCCATTGTTGCAGGGCGAATCATATCAGCAACAGATAGGCCAAAGAATTCATGAGGAACTTCAAATGGGCATAGTGTAGCTAATGGGATTGAGTCACAATCTTCTTCAAGTAAAATTGTAGAACCTGCAATAATAAAGTGTTTTAGTTCTGCAATACCGTCACCATCTCGGTCGCAACGTAGCCAACATTCAATAACAGTAATTTGTCGGTTAGCTTCTGAAGGGAATAGCTCCCTTGAATTTCCCCCTAGCCAGTACTCTTCACCAACTAGACGCTTTCGAGCAGCTTGCTCTTCGGTGTACTTGGTAGCCCAATCGTAGCTACCGTCTCCAATTGCGTCCCAGTCGATATTCTCTGCAATATCAGGGAAAAACTTGCGGACCTCAGAACGGGTCATATCAATCTGAATACCTACGAAAGCAGCATCATCAAGAGAGTGTGCATCGCGGGTAATACGGAAACATTCAGGGTGTACGTTCTTAATTAAGATACGTGTCTTGTTGTGCTTCCGCTTTAGACGAACATCTTTGTATACCATCTCATAGACAGCATTACCTTCTTCGTCTGTTGTTAATTCATTGTCATATTTTAAAGTACCTACCAACTCTATATCTGAGTCAGCAAGTAGGATGTCTAGATTATCTTGGGAAATAGTCTCATACTCTTCAAATGAGTAATCAAAGTCTTCAATAAATTCCCAACGAACAATACTATTCTTCCATAGTAGTGCGGATTTAACCCATGTATTTAGAATTTCCCATCCAGGATTTTGTTTAAAGATAGCATAGTTGACTAGGTCAGAAGCTACTTTGGCTTGGTGGAAATCAGTGGGTGTTTGCCCAGCAGGGATAAATCGGGCTAGTCTATTGTTGTTGAACATTAATTCAGCAAGAATAGCGGTGTAGCCTTCCACAGCCTCAACCGTATCAGAGGATACGATCTGGGATACACCTTGTGGAGTAAGGTGAAATTGAGGCATCATACCATACTCGTAGGTAGCCTTCTGTCGCTCTCTTGCTAAATCAGAAGAGTTTAAGAAGTCGCCAACGGAGTTCATTACCCCTTGCTCAATCATAGCTAGTAGCTCATGATCACCTACAGGCTCACGATATCTACTTGAGAAATTTACAATCTCAGTTGCTTTAGTCATTGTTAACCTTTCTTGGTTCAATCAATCAGTCAATCAGGCTAACAATAGCCAGTATAAGTTCCACATATTTTTAGTCAGCCGCTAGTGGGCAACAGCTTAGGACACAAGGACTAAACTTAATCAGTGCCCTCGGATCGGTAGCGTACGACCGCTTCTATCCCCGATCTTTTCAGAAGGATTAACTTGTTTGTTAGGTTTCTGAGGTTTCAAGAATTGTTTAATTTCTTGAGTTTGTTTTTTGTCGTTATTAAATACAGTCATTACCATTTTACCTTATCTGCCCAATATGCTGCAGACAATGGTCCTTTGTTAATATTCTTTTGATGACGAGCTTTAAAGGCTTCTCTACGTTTACGGTCAGCCTCTGACTCTCCTTCACGTTTAGGTGAGCCTTGAGTGCCTTGCTCTCCAAAACGAATTGTTTTAATAGTATCACCCTCTTTAGCTACAACAATGTGGCTTTTTGTAGGATGATCAGGCGTTCTTTTAGGTTTGTTATAACCAGATACACCAGCTCTTTCAAGTCTTGGGTCTTTCTCTTTCATAACCAGACAGTCTCCTGTTGTACAAATGCGCCCATCTTCTGTGTAAATGGTACATTATTAGTTGTTAGTTTATCACCGTGAGTTCTGATTACTTCAAGAGCGATAGCTAGGGCGATTACTGTATCGTCATTATGACCAACAATAGCATTTGTCTTACCAGCATCGTCAGCTACATAGTTCATTAGTTCACCAATAACAATTCGTGATGGAATCCAAATATCTTCCTGCTCAATAGCATTCTTTAAGAAACCAATAATAGCTGGCTTACTAGCTGAAGTAGTTCTCCAACCAATACGTGTACCTTCTTCTTTAGATACGTTAGCCATCTTGGTTTGGTAGTACATGTTAACATAACCCATTTGAGTTAGTCTGTTAAGTGTAGCAATACCCATAGAATTAGACTCAACGGCAAGTAAGGCGTTATTGTAATACCTGCCCAAATAGAATAACAGATCGCCAAACTGTGAGGGATCAATAGTGTTATTACGATATACGGCACATACTTCCCTATTTTTATTCATGACAATTGCTGTGGAATAGTCTTTGCCTACCCCCAAAGATACGTCAGCACCAATAGCAAAAGAGTCATCAAAGGTAGGATACTTGTAAATTTCGATTGAACCTTTTGGTTTATCTTCCATCATAGAAGCTTCGAAATTAAACTCCATACTCTTCAGTACTGGTTGAGGGATTAGCGCAGAAAGCTTCTCAATGTTAAATACATTAGAGCCTGAAACAATAAAGGCTTCATCAGGGGTGGCTGGATACTCTTGTCGGAACTTATCTTCACCGCCCTCAGCAATCTTTAGTCGTCTCCAGTATAACTGATCATTATCTAAGTTATATCGAGTAACTAGTACTTCTTCTTGCTCAGTACGCTCAAATTTTTCAGGAGCTTTCCTACGGTACTCTGGCATAAGAAACCATGGTACGAAAATAGGAATATACTCGTTCTCCCCGGCTACAGCACCCTTCCATAGTCTGTGGAATTCATTACCTACACCGTTAGCAGTACTCTCTAGAATAACTTCGGTACCATCCGCTTGAGAGATACCTTGAAATAAACCAGCAAGGATCTTAGCATCATGCGTCCAGAATGCTACCTCAGAAAGGTGAGCAATAGTTGGTGTTGTACCTCGGCCCGCTTCCGGAGAACCGGCAGTATAAAGCCTGTAACCCGAATCATTATGCTCAAACATAATTTCCTTAGCATTTGACTTCTTGAAAGTAGGTCTAAACTCTTCAGACATATTCGAAATAGTATTTCGAGACATACTGAATAAAGCATCAGACGTAGCCGTGTCGTGCGCCATGACGACTGATTTGTTGTAAGCATTGAAGTAACTCTTCCAGAAAACCCTAGCTGTGGTAAAGGTACTTAAACCCATTTGTCGGGCTTTAAGGATAATAGCTCTTACTTTACCAGTTTCTTTTAACTGTTTCTCTAAGGCATCATTCACAATCCTTTGTGCTTCATTAAACACAAAAGGTTGAAACCCTTTAGAACTGTCTTTGGGTAGAATTTTAATTTGTTCTTTTGCGAATAACTCAAAGTTATCCTTATACTCAGCAAGCTTCTGTCGTTTCTTTAATTCGCGTAATGCTTCGAGTTTTTGTTTGTTTGTAATAGTTGCCATATGTGTCCTTATTTGAGAACATAACCCAGATATATACTCATATAAGTGCGTTATCTCTACTATTAGGAACCGACTACTTAGTATTACTGTTTGGAAATGTATACTTGGGTATACAGTTTTTGGAGAGGAATAGTTGTGGTATTTTTATTAGCGAGAAGGTACTTGGGGATACTTTATTTGGGTACCCCCTACTTGGGTTAAAGGGAGTTTAGTTTGGGGAGTTGTAGTGTGGGTATAGGTCTCTGTGAGAAAGAAAGAATCAGGTTGTTGTTTGGGTTCGCCCCCTTGCTGGTTTCGGTCCCCCCGTTCCTGCTGGTGGGCGTGCTCGCTTTCGGTCGGCTGCGCTTGGCGCGGTGCTGCTGGCCTTCCTTCCTCGTCGCCGTTTGGGGTCTGCTGTGGCTGTTCGTTCTTCTTTCCGTCCTTCTTCTCGTTCTGCTTCTGTTTGCCCGGTTTCTGGCCGTTGTTCCGTTCCGTCTGGCGTGTCTGTTCCTCGTGGTGTTCGCCTTGGTGTGTCTTTGCGCCGTTCTGCTCGGTTGCTTGGCTGGTCTTTCTCGCTGTGAGTCGTTTTTCTTTCTTTCTTTTGGAGGTGTTCCGTGTTCTCTTCTTTCTTTGTTCGTCTTCTCCTTTCTGCTTTTGCTCTGCGTCCTCTGTTCTCTCGTTCTGAGTACTGGTCTGTTCCTTGCATTCTGGGTTTTGTTCCTTCTCGTTGGGCTGCTGTCTTCTCTGACCTTCGTGGCTGCTGGGTCTGGGGTGAAATGTGTTTATGGGGTGGTTCTGTTCCTGTTTCTTCTGTTTCTGTGCGGGAGGCTTGGTCTCTTGTTGTGCATGGTCGTTGAGATCTCTGCCTGGAGGGTACGCCCTCTGGAGAGCGATCTTGCTCTGTCTCGGAGTCTGTTATGATTGATGCTTTCTTGTTCTTTATCTTTGGTTCAATCTTCGTTGGTAGCACAGCGCTTGGCTTAGCCTTTGGTCTTTGGCCTCTGTACTATATCTCTGCGCTGTCTGCTTTGGTTATCTACTTCCTTATCGCTCATCACAAGGAGATCTAAATGTATTACATTTACTCAAAGAAATCCGGTCGTCTGTTGCTCAAGACAACAAACAAAGAAGAGCTTAAACAGTATCTTCCTGATCTGGTTGATGTGCATTACGCTCATTAACAGCCTTCTGATAGGGTATTAGCAATAGTACTCTATCGGGGACGCTGTTGTCCTGTTTGCCATTTTCAAGGAGAAATACCATGGCACAAGTCAAGTCTGCTTTCATGTCTGCTGGTTACGCTACCAAAGGTGACACTGTCACTGCAGCATACACTCAAGACTCATCTCGTCTTATGGCTCTGTACATTGATGCAGAGAATAAATTCATCTATGCTGTTGACGACAAACAAGTCATCCGTAAGATGTCTATCACTCGAGATGTGGAGTATGCCCGTAAACAGTTCCGCATTGCAAAGAAGCTTGTCGGTAAGATGGTTCGCTTTGGTGTAACTAGTGGTTGGAACAGCAATGTCTGGTTCAACGAAGTTATTTCTGCTGAGTAATCCTATCAACGATCAATTCAAGGAGAAACAAATGATCAACCAACTCATCAAACACCTGCCTCACATTCCCGCTGAAGACATCGCAGAGTTCTTTGAAGAACGTGCCGGTGTACGTGAGTTCGATGGTGGGTATCCTAGGGACGAAGCTGAGAGACTTGCCTTCCAGGATACTATCGACTACTATTCTCTTGCAAATCATATCCTCAACACCACTTCCATCTGAAAGGAACCATCATGTCCAAGTACATTCTCCTCACACCTTTTGTCCCTGAATTCTTTGGAATTGAAACCTATGAAGAACTGTCTGAAGCTGTTGACGAGTTTGGTTGTTCTCTTCTTCTCAGTCACTTTCCCAATGGAGATACTTGTTACTTTGCTGTCTCTGCTACCAAAGACGCACTGATCAGCATGTGTGAGACTGTGGATCTTCCCGGTATTGTACTTGAGTACACTGCTGTGTATGATCAAGCAGAAATCCTTCTCTAAAAGTCAACGAGTGGTACCTGAAAGAGCTACTGGATGGTACCACGAATTACTACAAGACAACAGCAGAGAGCTTAGTACATGGTTATCTACCCGACTAGACTCTCTGTATCGTTATAAACAACAAACAAAGGAACAAAGAAATGACAAAGACATACCAAGGTAACACTCCTGAACTGTATGAGCTGTTTATTAGTGGTAAACAACTACAATATCAACAAAAACCATGGTCTGAATGGAAAGATATTCCTATTTGGAACAGTAAGCCTAACGACATCTACCGAGTAGGTAATTCAAGCTACATGTTCCGAGTAAAACCTCAAGATGTTATCACAAAAGTGTACATGCATTACAACCACATGGAAGAACTAGTCCAAGATGGTACATTCTACCTAAGACAACCCGACAACATCATGTTTGATAATCCAAGAGGAATGAATAATCACCTAGAATTCACCTTTACCAACGGAAAACTTACCAAAGTGGAGATGAAAGATGCAACTAACTAAACACCGAGACACATTTACCCTGACTATGTCCTCTGAAGACCTAGTTTTTCTGGTAAATAACCTAGGTAGCGATCCTCAGACTACAGTTGATCAGGAAAAAGTCACAGAAGTACTTAAAGAACTAACCAAATTCCAACAGTTTGCTATTAGTTTTGAACAGTACATGCTTGAACAGGAGGCTCTTGCTGAAAAGCGTACTTCAATTATGACCTAAAGTGACAGAAATACCTACAAAATCGTCACCAAAAGACATATTCTTGCGAGATGTGCGGGAAATTGTTGTATTTGGGGATGGTTCTTGTGGGTGTACAGAAAGTTAAACATAAATAATAAAGAAACACCATGAAAACAACCCTCAAATCACCAGTTCCCGAGTTTAAACCTTTCACAATCGAAATCACCTTTGACACTCTAGAAGAGGCAAAACTAATAGACCACATCTTTCAGGCAAACCTACGTATCCCTAATATGTTCATCGAAGACGGTACCCTCAAAACAATCGCCGAAAGCGACAACCTACTAAAGCTTATGAAAGAAATCCGTAAGCCTCTTTACAAAGGTATCTACAATCGAGACTATAAAGGAGTTCCACAATGAAATACATCATCGACATCATCGAGATTGACTCTCTTCCTGATAACTATTTCTCCAAAGAATCGTGGCCCTCAGAAGGCATCTATCGAGTAAAATCCGAAACATACTCTCTGTATCATGTGTCTGAGTCAGGCGTTAACTACATCAGTTATCCTCAAAAAGCATTCCTATCAAATCCGTTTAAAGAAACGCCTGAAGTACCAACAGTAGCTGAAGAACTATTCCTCAAGTCACTCGCTGCTATTAATGGAAAGAAACTGTAATGAAATCCTCTATTGTTCTTAAACCAAAAGTATTTACCCCAATCACTATCGATATCACACTTGAGAATGAATATGAATTTGAAATATTCCTTAAAACAATGTCCCGTGATATTCAAGTACCAAAAGAATTATACACAACTAGCGTGTTAAACTATCAAGAAAAAGTGTTACTAGAACGTATGATGAGTGACATCCATGATACACTCGTAGAAGCAAAAAATCTTTAAAATCAACAACTTATTTAGCCGGTACCTAATAGAAAATTTTCTATCTCCGGTAAATAATTATTAAGAGAATATAATATAAGTATCTTTAATATAAGTACCTGTAATAACAGTACCTATAATACAAGTAACTTAATTATATTCTCTTTTAATTTAAGAAACATATAACCAAGAGGACCAATAATGTCATCAAGTAACAGTAATCCAAAGAAGCATATAGCAACTACTACAGCAAAAGAAATCTATGAAGATCTTATCAAAAGAATCAAAGATCAAATCAAGAAAGAAACCTCTGTAGTATATGATCCAAGTACAGGTGTTCAAAAGACTTTCTTACGTGGTAAATTGTTAGGTGTAAAGAAGTTTATTCCTGATCAGTACAGAAAGAAAGGTGATGAAGATGATAGTGTATCGTTGTGAGTCTGATAAACCTATGGATTGTAAGCATGATCATCCATACACCAAACGTAAGTCCTGGGGTAAACTACCATGCCCAGAAAAAGATGGTTTGTATCATCTATGGGATTATGAAGTTTGTGGTTGTTCTAGTCTTAAACAATTCCATAAATGGTGGCCTAAAGGAGAATGGGTTACTAAAAGACCTAAAAACATGTACCTGATCTTTGAAGTACCTGATGAATATGTACGTAAAGGTAAACATCAAGTTGTGTTTAAAAGAAGAAAAGGTAAAATCATAGGTGCCTTAACTAAAGACCACAAGAGAGTATTCTTCGATGAATCATTCACTTACAGCGATTATAAAAGACAAAAGAGGGAACGTACTGGCAATTGGTAAAAACAGTTATACAAAAACTCATCCATACCAAGCTAAATGTGCTAAAGAAGTAGGTTTACCTGAAAAGATTTACCTACATGCTGAGATTGATGCTATACTCCGGTGTAATGATCTTTCTAAAGCACATTCAATTCATATCTTTCGTCAAGGAAAATCAGGTGATTACTTATTAGCCAAGCCATGCCCATCATGTGCTAATGCTATAAGTAAAACACCTATCAAGAAAATATTCCATACCTAGCCGGTACCTAATAGAGAACAAATAAAAAGGGAACACTTAAGTTCCCTGTTTTATTACTTCAGGCCTTCTTCTTTAAGAATCTTCTGAAGTTCTTCATCTGTTAGGTCTTCTACTCGACTGATATTTGTTTGTTCTAACCGAGCTAACTTAGGCATCTCAAATTCAGCAATCTCTTTTGCATATCGAGCTGCATCTTCAAAGTTATCTTGATTTAGAGCATGCATCATTGACATTTTAAGTACGTCAATAGCCTTAATATCAACTTGTGAAAGGACTTTCTTAACAGCCTCAGCACTACATTGAAACTCCTCAGTCAGCACTCGAATAGCTTCAGTATTGCGCTTTCGGGATTCAACAGAGTTACGCTGTAGCTCACGAGCCATCTCTGGTGAAGTAATCATTCTCAAATTCTTAATTGAATTAGGATGTACCTTCACATATTTCTTCTTTAACATAAATTCTCCTAGTAGTATTTCTATTAGGTACCAACTCTTTCTCAATCCAAAAGGAAAAACTCAAATGTCTACTCAAGCTAACAACAACGAAGTTCGTAACGTAATCCTCTCTAACGTTGACCTCTACTGGGCCAAACTAAATTCTGAGAAGCCTGTTGAACCTTTCGGTACACTCCAATGGGAACTAACTGTACAAGCTGACAAAAAGCGTTCTAAAGAACTCGAACAATACGGTAAACTCAAAGATGGCTTTGAAAAAGGTACCGTAGCTATCAATCTTAAGAAGAAAGCTCTTAAGAAAGATGGTAGTGCCGCAGCACCTGTTCGCGTTGTTGATGCATCCAAGCAACCTCTTGATCCAAAACTGATCGGTAATGGTTCTAAAGGTAACGTAATCCTTATGCTCAAAGATTACGAAATTAAAGCACCAAACGGTAAAGTAACCAAGTCAGGTACAACCGTTACACTCACCGCTGTCCAAGTAACTGATCTGGTTAAATACGTACCCAAGAACAGTAACTTTGTTGACTTCGATGAAGTTGAAGGCTCTTCTGAAGTTTCTGACGAAGAAATCCCCTTCTAAATAATATAAATAAGACCTGTCCCTAATAAGGATAGGTCTTTTTATTCAATGATAAGATATCAAACATGTAGTAAATGCTTTTGGTCATATGAACTATTCAGTAAATCAGTCCCACCATGCCCAAAATGCGGATACCCAGAATTAAAAACAGCCAAAGAATACTACAAGTCTATGGGTATTAAATGGCCGGTTTAATCCTAATAATAATCGTCTACTACATCTGGTATAAAGTGAGCTTCAAATGAACAAACAAATCGTACTAAACGCACTGAAAGAAACGCTAAAAGACCTTGAATGGAAACTGTACTACGATAAAGCCGAAGCAGCATACCTATGGGATATTTGCGATAAATCTAAACCTATCCAAACAGCATCAGCATATGAATACTACAAACAATACAAAAACCGTATCCGTAGTACTCAAGCTAAACTAAAAGCTATCCGTGAAACCATCCGTCAAGTAAAGAAAATCAAATGACTGACCGTAAACTAGCCACAATCCGTGTTATTTCTCAGCTAAAGCCAATCAAAGGTGCTGACTTAATCGAAGTTGCTGTAATCGATGGCTGGGAAGTTGTTATTAAAAAGGGTGAATTTAATGTAGGTGATCTATGCGTTTACTTCGAAATTGACTCTTGGATTCCTACTGAACTAGCACCATTCCTATCTAAAGGTAAAGAACCTCGCGTATATCGTGGTGTTAAAGGTGAACGACTAAAAACTATTAAACTTAAAGGACAGATTAGTCAAGGATTAGTGCTGCCAATAGGCATTTTAGGAATGGATTATGTAGGTGATGAGCTAAATTATGATGTCACTGAGCTACTAAACATCCTAAAATGGGAACCCGAAATCCCTGCACAACTAGCTGGTAAACTAGAAGGTAATTTCCCGTCGTATATTCCTAAAACCGACCAAGAGCGTATTCAAAATTACATCCGTAATATGCCTCTTGAAGTAAATCAATGGGAAGTTACTGAGAAACTTGATGGCTCTTCAATGACCGTGTATCGAGCGCGTGATATTGCTAAAATGGATGGTGGTCATCGAATGGGTGTATGTAGTCGTAACTATGAACTCAAACTCGAAGATACCACAAATGCTTTTGTAGCTACTGCCCTAAAACTACAACTTTTCGATAAGCTTCATGCTTATAACTTAAACGTAGCTCTTCAAGGTGAATTAATCGGTCCCGGCATCCAAAAGAATCCTTATGGACTCTCAGAACTCGAATACTACATCTACGATATTTTCGATATCGATAAACAACGGTACTATCTACCTGCAGAACGACAATCCTTATGCGAAAGTATTGGTCTCAAACACGTACCTGTATTCGCTAATTATGAAACTGATTCAAGAACTACAGTATCAGAATTACTCACCTTCGCTGAAGGGCAATCTAACCTTAACCCTCGTACACAACGTGAAGGACTAGTGTTCAAAAATGTAATTAACAATGAGTCATTTAAAGCAATCTCTAACGCATGGCTACTGAAAAATGATTAAAACAATCTTTATTACATTACTTTGTATTGCCTCTTTTATTGTTATTATCCAACTATTTAAGAAACCTAAGGTACATGTATAATGATTAAAATTATTCTAGTATTCTTTATTACTTGCATGTTAGTATCCCTAGGGTACAATCTAGCTGCTAATGTTAAATTCAAAGAACTACAACTAATCGCAAAAGTTATTGTTGTAATGATCTTTTCGGCAATAGCTCTTTTCCTAATCACACTTTTCTTTTAAGGATACAACGACATGAACAAACTATTTAAAATCGCAGCTATTGTTGCCGCACTAATATCTCTACAAGCATGTACTCGTATTGAAACCGGTGAAGTAGGTGTACGTATTAATGCTTCTAAGCAAATTGAGGGTAATGAACTACAGCCCGGTACATGGAATCAAACGCTTATCGGTGATATTCTAACATTCCCTACAAAGGATATTGTAGTAAACCTAGATAACAAGTCACCTATGACTGCTGATAACAGTCCACTAGACGACTTCGATATTACAGTTGTATATGGTTTAAACCCAACTTCAGTAGCTGAACTATACTCTACTAAAAGTCGTTCATTCCATACTGAGCATAAAGGTGATATCTACCTTATGCAAAACTATATGAGCACTCTTATTAATAATGCTGCTTATAAAGTTATCCGTAACTACAAGTCACTTGAAGTAGCTGATAATCGAGCTAAAATTGAACAAGAGATTCAACAAGTAGTTAATGAGCAACTTAAGTCTGAAAAGCTTGAGGGATCAGTACATCTAACTGTCGTTCAAGTACGAAACATTCTACCAAATAAAGAAATCCTTGCGTCAGCTACTCAATATGTTCGTGCTCAAAATGAACTTAAGGTAAAACAAACTGAAGTTGAAATCGCTAAGAAAGAGTCTGAGCGCATGGCTGCTCTTGCTAATAACTCTGGGCAATCAATCGCATACATGCAAGCACAAGCTAATATGAAGATTGCTGAAGGTATTGCTTCAGGTAAAGTACATACAATTGTAGTACCTATGGACTTTAAAGGTATGGTTAATGTCAAATAAAACTTATTTTGTAACAGTATCCTGCGAAGAAACTATTGTTGTACAAGCTGGATCAGAAAAAGAAGCTGAAGTAAAAGCGTTAGAAATATTTGATGCAACTGCTTTAGATGCAAACATTTTAGATGTATGGACTGATGATGAGTAAGTTCAGACCTGTAGCTAGGGAAGCGCAACGTAATGCTGTATGTAGAGCATGCCATGAACCTATCCCAAAAGGTACGCCTATGATTAGTTGGTATTCTTCCATGAATCGTGGTATGGATATTCATCTACATGAAGAATGTGCAATTAAACTAGGGGCATTGGCTATGACAACTAAAACTGAAAGAGAAGATTGTGTCTGATGTAGAAAAGTTCTGGTTTGCATTGCAAAAGTTCAACTTTCCTAACTGGAAACCTTGGAACCAACTAAATCCAATGGAACAAATGCAAGTAGTACAAGGAATTAATATGATTCTTGGAGTAGCATCTTGACAGTACATTTTCTAGAAGTACCGTATTTAAATGGTGAAGTTGAAGTTGAATTCGACTACTACAAAGGTTGGGCCGGTAACCGAGAAGAACCACCTGAACCTGAAGATATTGAAATTATCAAAGTAATGTTTGAAGGAATCAACGTAACAGATATTGTAGACCTAGATTCAATTCAAGATACATTAACTGATCTAATCCATGAGCTACAAAGACAAAAAGAATATGACGAAGATTAAAGATGTAAAAGATTATTTTGTTTTTATCCGACAAGGTTATGACCGGCAATACTACTGTGTAGCTGGTCGTGAAATTAGCCTTCAAGATGCAGTGTGTTTTCTAACTAACCAAGAGGCAGTAAGCTATGCAGAAGATAAAAGTAAAACGCTCCATGAATCCGGACGTACTAGCTAAAGGTAAACAAGCACTTGAACAGTGGCGTAAGGAAAAAGCTTATGCTGAAAAGAAAGGTGGTAAATTTCTTGAAGCATGGAAAGAAGAACAAGCTTTAAAGAAAGCTCAAAAGAAAACTACACCTATGCAAGCAATCAAAAACTTTTGTAATGATTGTGTAGCTACTCGTACAGACATTACTAACTGTACAGCTCGCCAATGTGCTCTCTGGATCTATAGGCCATATCAAAAAGGTGAGTCTGAATGAACGAACGAATTAAAGAACTTGGTATCGTGACTGGGAAAC
>OGVW01000020.1_pt1 | contig 25804 bp, 51 predicted proteins | sample 1575821 | NCBI WGS metagenome assembly OGVW01 (sample SAMN07581525, study PRJEB24739) | freshwater metagenome | place: Singapore | collected 2015-01
GTTTCCCAGTCACGATAGGAGGCATGGAACCGGGCGGCGCGTATCCAGGCCACGGGTGTTGCAATCGAGTTCATCAAGCGCCACGTCGAGAAGCCCAACGAGCACTCCAAGCGCTACCTCGAAGAGCTGTTCGGCAAGGATTACGACACCGGCCTGATCATGAAGGATGGTGATCTGGACTACAGTAACGACCGCGTGCGCGAGGCCGTGCTGACGTGGGTGAACGGCGCAGTGCTGCGTCCGAACGCCTCCCACCGTCCGATCTACGCCTCGGACCCGCACTACATGCTGTTCTACCACCTCAAGCAGTTCGCCTACAGCTTCCACAAGGTGATCCTGCGTCGGGCGTGGATCGAAGCCAAGGCGGGCAACTACACCCCGGCAGCGGCGCTGTTCACGGGCTACGTTCCGGTCTCCATCGCTGCCGATGTGGTCAAGGAGACGCTGATCATAGGTGACGACGACCCGTGGTGGACGAAGGGTGGCCTCACAGCCTACCTGGAACACGGCGTCGCCCGCGCGAACCTCGGTGGCATACCTCAGATGTGGCTGGGTGACATCGCGGACCCTGTGATGGCGTTCAAGGACCCAGGCAGGTACGTCGGTAGCCTGTCCAACGTTGCGGGACCGGCACCGGACCAACTCCTCGACCTCATCAGCGTACCGTTCCTCGAAGACAAGACGCTGGCCAAGGAGGCGGCTGGTGGTGTTCCGGGCGGCGTGCTGATCAGGCGCTACGTGGACTAACCAACGTCATAAAAACGGGCCTCGATTTTCTGAGGCCCGTCTTCCATCTGGCATAAAAGTCTGTTCCGATCCTTGTTCCGAATTTCGGAACAGAAGGTCGAAAACGGTCGCCCAGGCCACAGCGACGAAAACATTGTTGCGGAAACAGAAACAATCGCCAGGACACGTCCGAGGCGGGACAGAGTCATGGCGACCGAACTTTGGAACAAGACCGAGGTTTCGGTACGGGTCGGAACAACTTTGGAACAGGCTCAATCCCAGTAACCGCAAGGGTTCTAGCCTATTTTGTTCCAATGTTCCAATCTTTATAGGGTATATACATACATATTTAATAGAGACCTCTTCGGCCACCTCGATTGTTGCAACGACCACATGACTATGTGCGTTCCCAGCCTTATGTCGGAAAATTTCGGAACAACGGAACATATGACATCGGGCTTGAACGTCGAAAATGTCACATGAGTAAACGGTCTATGAGGTAGAACACAATGAGGGGCTATTCGCACGGCAGACGTAAAACGTGGCCGTTACAGGGGCTCAGAGTGGTTAAAGAGGTGGTCTCAGCGCCAAGTCGTCAGGTTCCCCTCTCAACGGTCGCTGTAGGGGCGCTGAGAGGGTTCCTAGGCTTCGGGTATGGTGAGGTGTCCAAACGGGTCACAGCGGCGCTACGCGGCTCTGACTTGGCTCAGGCGTTGTGGTGAGGAAGGCGTTTGATAGTGTCCAGCCAACAGCCTTCGACTCGCAAGCCAAGAAATCGAACACCTCGAAGCTCCCACACGACGAACTGATCCATCATGGCAGTCTCTCCTTTGAGCATGTCGTACACACGGAACTCGACGTTTTCGGTGAAGTACCCGCCGACGTACTGACCCTTCCACCGGGTGCAGGCCGGTATCGAGAAGAACGTGTCCGCATACCCGGTGGCGTAGCACGTGCGCCGACCAACCTCTACACCGTCGACCATGATAGGGCAGTTCTGTACCTTGGCGTAGGGACCGAGGCAGTCCATCGGACCACCCGGTCGCCAGCCGCGTGCGCCGTTGGGGAAGTCAAACGGTTCACGGGCGATGAATTTCTGAAGGGTCACGACGTCACCTCTCTGGCCTTAAGCATGGCATCGGCTAAGTTGTAGGACCACTTAGCAGCAACCTCCATAGATTCAGGGTCTGCGGGGCTTGCCATCAACCCTTGCATTGCCTTCGCTGCGAAGTAGTCGCGCAGGGTCATGCCGACAGGGTCGCGCATGTCCCCGCTGCCGACCGGAAACGCCGGCCCGCCGTCGTTGAGTTTGATCATTCCAACGTTTCCTCGATGTCGTTGAGCATGTACGAAAGCATCAGCGGACCAAGCGCTTCCCCTGTGCAGCCGCGTTCTGCGATCCATACAGTGGTGTACTCGTGCATCGGAAACTCACCACCTTTCCATCCGCAGTAGGTCTTGCCAAGCGCCACCTTGGCGCAGTTGAGCATGTGGCCCACGGTCACAGATGTGGCCGGCTCAAACGCAAGGTCTTCGTAGTAGCCGCGATAGCTGTGGGCGGTAGAGAACCCGTTGCGCACCACCGCTGCGGGGTCGGCTTTTTCCAGCCGTTCGATTAGTTCAGACAATGTCATTCCAACGTCTCCTGATAGTTCGAGAGCAGCGCTTCGATCTTGCCGATGCGCTCTTCGATTTCCTTCACCCACCACTCAGTGTTGTCTTCAGGCAGACACTTGAAGATGCCATCAAGCTCTTCCTGAACCGTCTGCACGAAGTCAAACGTGATCTGGTAGTCGAGAAGGTGGCGCACTGTTTCTTCGCATATGAACCCGTTGAGATGGAACTCTTCAGACGGTGTCAGGTATTGAGGTCTCATCTCTCACTCCGAATCGACTGATGCGCTGTTGAGCAGCGCGATACGACTTCGCCTCGCGCCACTGCTGCTCGTTGGGGAGCTGGTAAGTGATGGCTTCAGCGCCTGTCGTTGTGTCACGCTTGCCGCTGATGAAGCCGCCTTTGTAGCTGTGCGTCCAGAAAGTGTCGTAGCTCACAGCGGCTCCCAGCGGGCGTTGAACCCAAACTCACGAATTGCTTGGATGATCTGCACGATCTGGTCGGTTTTGGTCATCGCATTATCTCCTCGTAGTACGCGTTGCACTGTTCGAGCTGTTCGACGAGCGCGGCATAGTCGTCCGGGATGTCGCCTTCGATTAAGCGTCCACCCTCAATCATGTCGGACAGCATGTCGTGAAGCGTAAAGTAGGCGTCAAGTAGGTCGTCCATCACTCATCCTCCAGGGGCCCAGTGAACTCCACGTGCTTCACGTACCACTCCCGCATCTCCTTGGCCGAAAGAGCGATGTGTGAAGGGTGGACCAGGGCAATATCGGCGTACTGCTCAGCAATGTGCGGCAACTTCATGCGTTCTTTGAGCCAGTCAGCGTCTTGGTCTGAGGGGTGTACGTCTTCCCCGGCACGAATTGCCGCCCTCCCCACCTTGCGGAGCACAACGTCTCCGCTCAAGGCGCACCTCGTGGCCTCATAGATCGTGTTTGGCTCGAAGGGGCAGCTGCCGTCTTCGTTTTTGAGCGCGGCGCCGACAATGAGCCCGTCCCCATTACCAGCGCACCGTGCCCACAACCTTGCAATAGGCTTTCCGTAAACCATCACTCGAACTCCTCGCCGACATAGAAACTCATGTTACGAAGCGCTTGGATCACTTCCTTCGGCAGCTCGAACACACCGTCGTAGTCAATGAGACTCAAACCATCAAACAACAACTCGCCAGCGCAGTTGTCACCGAGTTCGTTGTGCTCGAAGTAGCCGCGAAGCGGAGTCTCGTCGAAGATTTCGACGGTGAAGTTATCTGTTGTGATTTTCATCGTTCCATCAGCCATTTCACGTACTCCTGCGCTCGGTCAACATCCCAGAAATCTGCGATGCAAAGCGATGTTCCGTCTTCTTGCACCTCGTAAGCGGACCAAAGATCGGGGATTTCATCGTCTTCGGCCCTGCGAATGCTGTACGGACCTTCTTCAATGCAACCTTGCACGTAGTATTTGTTACGCATCTTCTCCCAAAGCCTCCATTGCATATTCGTGAGCGATCTGCGCCGCTTCACTGAGGGGTGTGACGAACAAGAGTGACCTCCTCGCTGATCTCGTACGCCAGGATTTCATTCACCGGCATGTCGTCGAGCGCTTTCTCAAGCATCTCGCCACCGCTCTGGGCGTCTTCCGCTGCGACTTCGAACACAACTTCGTAGAGGTAAATTTCCATCAAGGCAGCTCCTCGATCTCTTCGAGGTCCCAGCCGAGAAGATATTCTTCGTTGCACCCGCCGAAATTCACAACGGCATAGGCGCGGTTGTCAGCTTGTTCTTTGCTTTCCGCTTCAATGTGAAGCGTCACAGTCACTTCGTATTGCATGCTTTGTATGCCTTCTCAAGTGTTTTGTAGGGCTTGCCGTTCACTTCGTACCAGCTCTCTGGCGTCGACCCAGATGTCCGCGTTGACCCAGAAGCCGTACTTGCTTTCGACGACTTTGCGCGGGAAGACGGTTTCTCCACCGTACTTGGCGCGGACGATGTCTGAGACGAGGTCTTTTTCATGGTCGGTCACTTTTCATCACTCTGAATGTGAAACTTCCTTTGCGCGTAACGCTGCTCATGATGCGGATTCCGTTTTTGAACTCGGTCACAAAGCAGTAGTGCTTTTGCTTGTTCGTTTCGCTGAGAAGACCTTCTTGAATGACCTTCATGACGTAGTAGCTCGCTTGAAGATCGGAAGTTTCTTCATCGTCTATCGTCACAATGATTTTTCGCGTCACATGTCCCTCACGTCACGAATACCCAGGAACGAAGGCAGTTTCGGAACGTCCTTGATTCCGTGGGCGAAGTATTTGATCTTGGCGAACTGGCCGAGATACCGCTCGCGCTCCGCCCAGATGTTCTCGCGCTCGGCGTCGTTGAACCCCGTGCCGCAGTTGAACGTCGTGTCGCCGTACTTCAGCACCAGCGCGCCGAGGCGACCTTTCGGCACCTTGTTCGCCTTGTGCGAGCTGCGCTTGGTACGACCCAGCTCGCTGGTCGTCGCTTCGTTGGCGTTGAACATTTCCTCTTCGAAGCCGACGATCTCGAACTCGTCGTCGTGGAAGCGCTTGACCTTCAGCAAATAGCCTTCGCGCGCTGTGCTGCGACCGAACTTGTACGGGGCGTCGGGGCGACGGAGCATCACACCCTCCCAGCCTTGAGCAAGAATGTCTCGCTCGAAAGCATTCAGTTCAAAGAAGTTCACAACTTCGTGTTGCGGCACGACGAACACGTTGTTCTGATGGTCCGATTGGAGAAGGCCGTAACGAGTGGTGTACAACCGAGCGTGATTTTCAACGTGATCAAACACGTGGAACGACACATCCGGCTCACCCTCAACACGCATCACACCCGAGGTCGTGGTGCGCAGAACATCCGGGTGATTCGAAGCACCAACGATTAGCTCACCATCGAAATGCTCCAGGTGAGAGAAACGCTGCTGCACCCACTTGTTCGGAATTGGCTTGAGCGCACGACTCAACACGACACCGTCGCGGACGATGGCGCGCACGCCATCGAGCTTGGGCGAGGCGAGAACGGGAAACTTGAGCAGCGCCTCGTCGAAGGGTGAGGCGAGCATGGGTCGGAATGGTTTCATGCCGCATCCTTGTTTTTCGGCCAGCCTGCTTGAACCAGTTCAGCCACAAGATTACAAATCGCTGGAAGATTCGAGACACCAGTGCCGGTCGTGTCTTTCGGCAGATACTTTTCGAACTCGGGCAGCAGTTCGAGCGCTTGTTTGCGTGTTTGACACGAGTCAATCGCCGCGCGAATCTTTTGACCGAAAGCGTCTTTCTTGCTGGTCTGTTCGCGTTTTAGTTGGCTCAGTTCAAGCAGGCGTTCTTTGAGTTCCCCAGACACTTCACCTAGGTTTGAATCTGCGACGCAGTAGAAATTCTGCAAACTTCCCGACATCGACATCCATTCATTTCGAAGCCAGTGGCGAACGTCTTTGTCGTCATACACAGCACGGACTTTCGCCGGCATGCGCTCGATCATTGCGTTACGCACGAGCTTTTGTGCAATTTCGTCGTAGTCAGTCGAAGGAAGGTCTTGCAGTACAGATTCGACGAAAGCGTCTTTGTGGTATTTGTTCAGTCGCATTTAGATGTACTCCGGTTCATAAAGGTCTCGACACGCTTGGTCGTAGGCTTTCCAAGCAGCTTCGTAAATCATCGGGTTCAGAGTTTCAGAGTCGCAGAGAAAAGAGGCGTCTTTGCCTTCGCATGTGAGCTTCGTAATCTCAAACCAGTCGTCTTCGCGGTCATACTCGACTCGCGCTTCGAACCACAGTCCGTCAGTCTTGAAAGAGAGATCCATGTCGTTCCTCCTTGTCCCAGAGTTCTTTGATTTCAGAAGACAGATCATCAAACTCTGCTTCAAGATTGAGATACATCGCAACGACGCGCTTCGCGTCGGACTGGATCATCTCGGCTTGTCGGATAATCGGATCACCCACTTCTGGCAGAGCACGAACTCGATCAACAAGGTCGATGTATTTGTCGATGTTCATCATGCTGTTCCAAGCGTGGCAATCCCATCGTACTGGTGCCAAAGGACTGACTCGATGCTGTCGCACTCGACTTCGAGATCAGGTTCGCCCAACACATCGCGTACGTAGTTCGACGCACGAGCCGGGGTCTTTTCTTCGACGATGTACCAGTTGCCGGTCTTGATGACTTGCACTGCATAGATCATGGTTTATTCCTTCACGGTCTGAACGGACTTGTCGTTGTTGTACCGACCACGATGTTTATACGAACGCTTCACAGGAACAGGTACGGTGCGGTGAAAAACCATCTGACCAATCTTCATGCCGGGTGTCAGACGCAGCGGGTGCCAGCGAAGAAAGTTCTTCAGCTCAAGTGTGAGTGTTGAACCGTGCCAACCATTATCTGCCCATGTTGCTAGGGCATTTTCCAGACCAGTGCGCGCCCCACTACTCTTGAGTTTGAACTCAGCACAGATGTCGAGCGGTAGGTTGAAGATTTCTCGTGTGTGGGCAAGGATGAACTCGCCCGGTGCGAGGTCGTAGTGACCCTGCTCAGCGATGTTGATTTTGTACGAAGGGAAAACTTCACGCTTGTGGATGTCAATAGGGCGAACGTGCGTCACAATTTGAGAAGGTCGCATTTCCACCACAATTTCATTGCCGAGATGGATGTCAATCGACGCAGCGTTGATGTCGTCGTAGCTGACAGGGCTGATCACCTCGTCTTCGACGAGCTGTACGAGTTCGATGTAAGACAGAACAGACATGGTGTTACTCCACAGTGATCCGAACGCGGTCGTTCAGGAATTCGATAAGCGACCCATCAGTGACAAAACGGTGATGATCGAGATACCGCTGAAGGTCCTCTTCATCAAAGAAACCTTTGTACTCAAGTTCAGACTCAACCGTATCTTTGATCGTATAGCTGAAATCGCAGTCTTCAATCGCACGTTCAATCTTGTAGTCGATGTCGATCTCTCGAAAAGCATCTTCAACAATGCTTTCGACCTGTGTCTTACTCAAGCTCGTAACTTCCAATCGAGCAAGAATGGTTTCGAGGTGGTCGATCTTCTCTTGCTGGCTTCGCATGACCTGAAGATTCGCAAGATTGCAATCACGCAGACCTTGCACCTCCGCTTGCAGATCATCCAGTTTCTTGAACGTGAAGTGGTGAGTCTTTGCTTCAAGTGCTACAAGACGTTCGCCGTACTCTGTGTTCAGAGAAGCGCGCGTGTTAAGTTCGTGCACAACTTGTCGAGCGATGATTTCAACGAACTCATCAGCCAGTTTTTCAATCTGCGTAGACATAACCCCATCCTTTGCGGTATTCGAATTCGTAGTCGAGAACTTGGGATCGAGCATCGAGCCAAGTGTCGGCAGGCAGTTCTCTGATTGCAGTGGCTCCACGATGAAGCTCCTTGTCGATGAACACCCGGTGTTCTTTGTTGTGTTGGAGGTAGTACATAATTGTTATTGCCAAGTGTCACGGAGCCAGTTGAAGACTTTCTCCGTTGGGTAGTCGTGGCGAGCAGCAAAGATGGACTCACCGCAGTCGCGGCAGATTTCGACGCGATAGCGAACAGGTTCTTTGCTCCACCATTCTTCGATCTCGTTGGTCTCAAGTTCGGACCAGTCGTCTTCGTCGAGCGCAGGGTAGTCAGAGAGATTGCACAGCATCTCGTCTGCGAGCTTGATAGCCGCTTCGTTCTTGGGATGAATGGCAATCCAGTCGATCCAGCCGCAGGCCCAGTGCGACTCCGGCACGATCATCACCGTGTTCACTTCGGTCCAGTCTTCGCGCTCCGTGCGGTAGCTTTGAAGTGCGTTCTCAGTGTCATCGACCGTGACTTCAGGAAGCGCTCGGAGGGCATCGAGAAAGACGTAGAAGTTGGACTCGGTAAGAACGTCAGAGTCTCGTGTACGGCTCAGACCGACGAACCACCCGTCCCAAGGCTTGCCCGCCCAGCTATCAGGCCGCTCCCACGGTCGGATGGCACGCAGCTCGGTGTTGTCGGAGAGGAAATAGTGCGAGCCGTCTTTGTACCAGAACATGTTTCAACACCCCCAGAAGTAGTAACCGTCGTGCTCAGTGAAGTCGCCACCGATACGCAAGTCGTTCGCGTATTTCTCGTAGTCGAAGTAATACCGAAGGTTCTCCGGAATTCGATCAAGCTCTCCGGTTTCTTCGAGCAGTTCTTCGGCCATGTGCTCCCAAGAATCGTACTCACCTCGATAGCGGTCGTTGAAGTCGTTCTCGTTCCATTCACCGAAGCAGTAGCAGTATGCGTTCACCGCGTCTTCATCGTACTTCTCGTAGGCGTCGAGTAGAGTCCAGCACTCAGGGCTGACGTGTGACTCGCTGATCATGTCGCTCGGGATACCTTCCCAGTCCTGGAACATGAACTCAGGGTCTTCCTCGTCAGCGTGTAGTTCTGCACACGCTTCGTAGAATTCGTCACGGTCGACGTAGGCTTCAAGATTGAGCCACTTGCCGAACAGATTGCCGTCGTTGTACTTGGCGTGCGTGCCGACATAGATTCGCATGGTCATTCTCAAAGCCCTCCGTCCCAAGCTTTCTCAACACTAATTTGAATGTCCATCTCGAACGCACCTTGACTTTCGAGGTCGGAAGCAATCTGTTCGGCCTCTTCGGCAGACTCGGCTTCGATGTTCATTACACCGAACTTCTCGATGATCACATGATAGATGGTCATACCCCACACTCCATAGCGTCGCGGAAGCGGCTCGCAATGCGTTCTTGCTTGCGCTTCTCACGTTGTTGTTTTCGGTAATTGACAAGCATCCAGCTCAGCCACGAGCGAGCTTCGCTGCACAGGTAATCCTCGCAGTAGCTCTCGTAACCCCAGCACGAGTCTTCGCTGATCAGTTCGTCGTTGGCGTCGTACAGTTCTACGATCACGCCTACGTAGTACCACTCGTCGTTGCACCACGCACGCAGATACTCGTAGTCATGTCGTACGGCGTCCATGATGTCGCCGCTGTGGCCCCAACCGTCGCGCTTGGCAATCTTCAGGGTTTCGACCCAATCGTAGTAGCGACGGCTGTAGTGGTCTTCGCACAGCTCCCAGCGACCGTCCGCGTCGCCGCGATACTCCCAGCCACTCACGACGCCATGTCCGTCGCTGTTCTCCCACGGTGAGCCTGAATACTCGTCGTATTCAATCTTCACGATGGCGTACAGACCACCGGGCAGCTCGTAGCGAACCTGATCACCTGCGTAGTTGGGCAACAGCCTGTGCTTGCGACGTTGAATGGGTGTGGTGACTCGGCAATAGAAGCCTTGGATCATGCCGTAGCGCGCGGAATGTTTCGCCATATGTAGAGCTTGCTGGGCGCGATGACCTTCGGCTCGTTCGAGCTTGTAGTAGTCACGAACAGACTTACGAAAAGCTGTCGTCATCTTCGTCATCTTCGTCATCCTCTTCTGGTGTGTCGAATCGTTTGCATAGGAAGATACCGTCGCCGTCACAGCCATCAGGAGAACCGATGAAACAACCGTGCTCACCAGCGATGTTATCCAGTGCCTCCCACCAAGCGGAATCACGAATGACATCTTCGTCAGTCTGGTTGGTCGTCCAGAAGGTGTAGACCTTGCCAGAAGGTGTCAGACCGAAGACCGTGCCGATCCATTGATAGACGAAACGATTTCCATCTCCATCGTCTTCGTAGTAATCGGGAGAGTCACTGTAGTTGTCGAACCACTTGATGATCATCTTCCAATCCCACGATCTGATTTCGTCTTCGTACTCGGCAATCAGAACATCAGAGTCAAGAGTGGAACTCATAGCTTTCTCCAGGGTGACGCTGCAACATACCGATGTACATCTTCCCGCCCGTGCTATACTCGAACAGCAGGCCGTACTCCAGGCGACCGGGATACTTCCACTCAGGTGCGTCCTCGGGCATGCGAGGCGAGACGAAAATGTCCACCTTCCTGACGTTCTGGTGCCACAGCGTACGGACGAGCGCTGTTTGGAGAGCTTCGCTTTCGGCGAACTCTCGGTCGTGAATCTCGATGATCATGGAGTTACCTTTGTCGGACGACTAGGGTGACGTTGTCGAGGTGGGTTTCTTCGAAGCGGGTGAAGACAGCGGCGAGAGCTTTCGTGGCTCCCGCCGCTGGAATCACACAAGCCTGAGCCGAGGATACCGATGTCGCCGCCCGGAGAGAAGAGCGAACAAACCGGCGATGGCCGAAGCGAGCGTGTACACGATCCTCGCCACTCTCGCAGCGGTGGTCAGATGTACCAGCATGAACCTACCTCGTGTTGGTGTTTACTCGCTCGATGATCCACTGAGCGAGCGCAGGCCGGGATTGTATGCGCGCAACGAAACTCGTTGCTGAGATTTCGTCTTGCCACGTGATACCCGGAAGGACTACCCCGCCGTCAGGACAGCCAATGATGACGGCAACCTGACGGCCTTCCCTGTGGCGGCGCTCAAGCCACTGAGCTTGTAGCTTACTCAGCAGCTCGGTCGGCACCACACTGTCGCGCCGGGGCACGCGCGGCAGATACTTCACCTCTACCCACAGATCAGCAGAGTTACCAGAGAACCACAGATCAGGCACACCACTCAGGTACGGGTTGTTGTTCTTCATGTGGTACACGTCGCGGGGGATGTGCCCGAGCACACCTTTCGAGAACGTGGTCTCAGGTTTGACGGCCATACTTCAGTTCGATCAGAAGGTCGATCTCGTGTTTCGCTTTCTTGAGGTCTTCGAGACCGTTTTTGTCCTCGTACCGACAGATGCGCTTGATCACGCAACCTTCGAGAAAACCCAGCTTGTTTTTGGTGATGAACTCGACCGGTTGGATGGCGTAGTTCTTGTAGTGCTCGCCACCGATCTGCGTGTCAAGAACGGTTTCGACTTTTTCAGAGTCAACCACGGCTGGGCGCCAAGCAACGATGTCGGCGCAATTACCAATGTGACCCCATCTGAACGCACCTGACTCTGCGCGTTCTGTATCACCATCACGAAACGTAACTTCAACCATTCCGACGTACGGAACCTTCCCTTTTCCATTCCACAGATTCCATTCACGCTGCAATTCGTTGCTCATAGTGTGTCCCGTTTGCCCAGTTGATGATGTTGATGAGGGTCAGTGCTTGAGCACGAGCGTCGTCAAGTGCATCGTGTGCTGTGCCCGGACGAACGCGCAACAGCTCGTAGCTGCCACTCGGCACAAGATTCTTCATCGTGCGAAAGTCCATTTGGTTGTAATACTTCCAAGGCACGTTGCAATGTGCCGCCTTGTACACGGCTTCGAGGATGGGAAAGTCGAAGCTGGCACCGTTGGCCCACACCTTCAAGTCTTTCCAATCGAACGTGTCGCTGAACGCATCGAGCACGTCATGAATGGGGAACGTGTCTGCTTGTAGCAGCGCGTTTTGAGCCTCCTTGGGTTGATCGAGCCACCACATCACAGTGCGCGCGTCGACCTTCAGACCGAGTGCGGTCGAACTGTCTACGTCGATGTGTGCGTGGAACTCACCTTTGATACCGCCGAGATCGAACTCGACAGCCCCGATTGAAAGAACGACACAGCCAGGAGTTGTGCCGAGGGTTTCCAAATCGAGCATGAGATGACGCATTGAAGAACCTCGTGTTTGTTGAAGAGAAGTTGTGGGTGGCCGGAGGTGATCCCGGCGTAGGTTTCGGCTTTTTCGTCCGCTGCCTGCCTTCCTGCGTACTCTTGTGCGGCCCTTAATTCCGCTGCGCATCACCACTGCGCATTCACCCACAAGGAAGCGTGCCGGTGCTGATCTCCGACTTTGCGAGGCTAGGGGCAACGCTCCCTTTCGCATGAACGCCCTTACTAGCGCATCAGCCTGCGCATTCCGCTTCCTTGTAGGTTCTACCGGCAGGTTTCCCGCAGCTTCCTCTTTGCTGCCTGCCGGTAGAGGGTCGGAGGAAAGGGCTTCAGCACATTACGCTCGCCCTGATGAGCGCCTTGGAGTGCCGGTTTCCCAGCCCGCATGTGCAATACGGTGTCTTGCAGACGTGCAAGAGAGTCGCCGCAAATTAGTCTTTCGACTGTTTTTATCCGAAACGACCCTGAGCGCGACTCCCAGGCTCAGCGGCTCACTTGTACGTGCTCGGTACTTGGTACACGCCCCGAGCGGCGTGTGGGGAGAGTTAGTTGTCTGTTTCGAACCAGACCACAATCAAACTGGCTGGAGGAAACAGGCCGATTGCATGGATCACTTCGCACTTGTACGGGCTTTCAAAATCGCATTGAGTGAGCCTGTACAGGTTTACGAAGAAACACGAGAAGATCACCGCGATAAGAATCAGCGGGACAAGGGCGAATCGCGCAAGCATTTTACGCGGCCAGACCGGCGACCTTCTCTTCCAGGGCGGCGACGTTCTTCGCAGCGGCGACGGCTTCCTTGTCGAACGCCTTGTCTTCGACCGTCCATTGTTTCACGACTTCCTTGCGGGCCTTGGCGACTTCCTTCACACGCTTGGCAACTTCGCCTGCGGCAGCTTTCGCTTCACGCAGTTCGACCTTGGCGGCGCGGAGCAGGTCTTTCTTTTCGGCGGCGGTGAGGACAGCAGAGGGCTTACGGGCCATTTTCATTTCTCCTGGTTGATGGCTTGATGCAGTTTGTTGCGCGACAGTCGTCGTGCTTGGCGATACAGCAGTTTCAGAACCGACTGCCTGCGGTGGGTTTCTTCTTCGAGTGCGATGGCGCGAATAATCTCTTCTTCCGTCATCTGCGGGAGGATTTCCCGCAGACGACTGAAAGAGACCAGCGCTTCGCTTACGCGCCACTCATTCATCACGCAGCCGTCCGACGCTTGGCCGGGGCCAGTCGACCTTTCGGTGCGGGCTTCTTGGCTTCGTTGGCGGCAGCGATAGCCGAGACATCCGGCTCGACCAGCAGGCGCTCACGAGCCTCACCACGACGGGCGCGAACGAGTTCGATCATCTCGTCGTCGAGCGGCTGCGGGTTCGTGAAGCGCAGCGAGTCGTACTTCACACCCGGATCGCAGAACACGTCGGTCGTGATGCTGTACGGCGGGCGCTGCATGCGGATCACGCTCGACAGATAGCCGCTGAACGACTTGAGGCCGGTCGGGCTGACGTTGAGCAGCATGAACGGCGTGTTCTCGTCGGCGTCGGGCGGCAGCATGGCGACCAGAATGCTGTTGCGGCACGCCTTGCCCTTGCCAGCGGAGCCGAACTGGTTGGCCCAGCACACCTGACACGACGCGTCCTGCACTTCGGGACTGTTGGGGCTGGGGGTAGCGCCGGAAGGATCGGGATGGATGGCAAAGCACGTGGGCGGCGTGATGTTGTTCGGGTCGAACGCCGCGTCGTAGTACGCGTTGTAGTAGACGAAGTCGACGATGATGCCGGTCAGCAGATCGCTGGTGTCACCGTTGGGCAGCTTGAACTGCTTGTTGTCGACCTTGATCTTGTCACCACTCGGAGCAGCGAGGCGACCGCGAAGGTCTTCGAGTTCCTTGGCAAAGTCCTGGGTGACGACGGCGGTCGATTTGGCTTTTGCTACACGGGTCATTTCAGTTTCCTTTGAGGTGGCTAAGGCGGAGGTTGATTTTCGTGAACGGTTCAAGGCCCGGTACAGGCTTCTTGGCAGCGAGTTCACGGAAAGCCGGGTTGCTCACCCGACGTTGGAACAAGTGGAAGTAGCCCGTCTTCTTGACATAGGCGCACAGGGCGTCCCAGTCCTTGACGTTTGCAACCACTTCTTCGGAAAGCGACACGGTTGCTTTCTTCCCGGTCGCCTTGTCCATGCCTTCAGCAGCAAGGCGGTCTTTGATCTGTTCTTCCAGCTCGCTGTATTGCGCGTCGAGCTTCTTGATTTCCTCGTTGAGCTTGCGCTTCTTCTCGCGCGTGTCGTCGAGTCGGTCAATGAGTTGTCCAAGCGTCACGTTTTGCTCCTGTTTGAGTACGAATTGTAGCAGAGTTGATTCAGATCACAACAGATTTTCAGAGTGCAACCCCCATGTCGTTGAGCATGTTGTACGCCTCCTGCACGTACCAGTTCTTGTCCAGATCAGGTGGAAGTTCGTCGGGTAATGTCATACAGATGCGTGCCCCTTCGGTCTTCGGCACCATGTTGCCGCTGCCCACATAGGTGATCGGAGGCAGCTTGTCCAGAGTCATGTACCAGCGCGCTACGCGGCCAAAAGGTGTGCCGCCGACACCCTGTTCGTACGGAGCGGGTCGGGACTTGCGCTTGACTTGCTTGAGACTTCGCGGACTCACCCAGACGTTCTGTGCGCTGCCGTGGTCTTCGGCAAGCTCCCAGTCGTCGACGGTCTCGTAGTGTTCATGTTGCACGCCACCGCCTTTGACGTTGCGGATCGCCACGAACTCTTCGATCTTACGAGCATCAGAGTACACAGTGACTTCAGGTAGCGTGCCGTCGAGCAGGTAGAGACGACAAGCTAGGCTGCACACTTCCATCGTCGGGTTCTTCATCAGGTACAGCGGGTTCTCCTCTGGATTGACCGAGGCATACAGACCCTTGGACTTGATCTTGTTGTCCGTGGTCACGGCGATGTAGTTGTTCACGTCTTTCATCGCCACGCAGCGGTAGGGCGTCTCTTCGTATTCGAACCCGGTGCGCTTGCTGTTCTTCTCGAAGACCTTGAGGATGCGCTTGTAGTGCTTCTCGTCATACTCGACCATGATGCCGTCTGTGTTGGCCGAGATGACGCGCACGCCCTTGATGGTTTCCAGCTCAGCGATGAGTGTGAGCAGATTGAGCTGTCCAGTGATCGTCACAGCGAGCATTAGGTCGGGCGAGTAGAACGCGCTGTAGATGCTGCCGAGCTTGCCGAAGGTGCCGTTCAAGAGAATCTTAAGACTGTTCGCCACCTTCTTGTTGCCTGCGTGCTTGGCCTCCATCCGTTCACGGTAGATGTCTTCGTAGGCGCTCAGGAACAACTCACCCTTGTTGCCGCCGAAGTGCGGGATGTAGCCCGCGTTCATCAGGATGTTCGGATAGTACGAGGCCACGTCAAAGTCACTGATGCGCTTGGTGCCGTAGGCACGCACATAGAGCTTAGTGTCGTGCGTGCTGTGCAGACCACCGATACCCATCTGGTAGTTGCCGTAGCCGAGCCTGATTGTTTCCTTCAGGAACTCGGGTACTTCCGGTGAGCCGTTCGCGCGGTTGATCTTGAAGCGCGTAGTTTCCAGTTCCTCGATGATGCTGTTGATCTGTTCGTTCGTCGTTTCGATGAAGTCCGGGCAGGTGTAATCCACACTGGTTGGGACGATCTTGTCCTTGCGACCGAGATTGCACTGGAACTTCAGGATTGCTTCGGCGACTTGTGCGTCGGACTTGCTGCGCAGTTCCAGCCCGTACCGTTCACCCAGATCAACGCGGAGTGCGATCTCGGTCTTGAGCCGCTTGAAGAGTTCTTCGGTAACGGCGATGTCATTGAAGCAATAGGTCTCGACGATTTTGTGCTGCTTTGGCGTGAGGTCCTGGTCGTGCTCGAACGGCATGTCGATCATGGTCTTGACACCCATGCGGCCGGCGTAGGTCTTGAGACTGATCATCACACCAGGGGCGGTCTCGATGAGGTCGATATGATCGAGTTCCAGTTCTTCGAAACCGAACATCTTCGGTAGCATCCACGGCTGGATGTTCTCGTCGATGATCTTCTGCGCCATCTCCTTGAGGACGACTGGCTCGACACCACAAGTGGCAGCGGCAACGAGCGGAATGTCGAACTTGTAGCTGTTGAAACCCACCCAGGTGTAGCCCGGATCAAGCAGCATCTTCGTGAGCTGCTTCATATGCCCACGCTTGTGAAACCAAAACGCATTGATCGCGCTGGTTTCAAGCTCCTTGGTGCAGACGAGAAAGACCGGCTTGGTCGAGCCAATCAGTTCACAGTCGAAAACAACATGGGTCATTGATTACCTCTTGCGCGGATTGCTTCAACGCAGCATGTAACGGCGTTGTTGTGGACTCGGGCTTCTTTGGATGTAGCAAACATGCTGACACTGCCTCGCAGCTCGTTTAAAGCCCTTTCGCACGCCTTACGCTCGGCTGCTGCAACAAGGGATGCGAAGCACTCAACTTCTTTGCTGTTTGTTGGATGCGGGTATGGCACGTCAAACAATCCGGCCTTGCGCGCCATGCGGATGATGTCGTCTCTCGTCATGGCTTGGCCTCCGGTGATGCTTTGTATGCGCCCATCCCTGTTAGACGACAGAGATCGTCATCCACCCTTTTTGCCTGTGACTGCATTTGCTTTCGTAGTACGTCTGGCATCTGGTTGAGCATTTGCCAGTTCTTTTCGTGCTGGCATGTGCCGCACTTCTCATGCGTATACCCAAGGCAGTAGGTTTTCATGGCTTGGCCTCCGGTGCTGCGGCAAGCATGGCACGTACCTCGTCGGCGAGTTCTAGCAGACTGGTGTAATGGTCCATCTTGATTTCTGCGCGCGCACCTGTGCCGAACGACAGCATCCCCATGTCGTCGTGGCCGAACCGAATCGCGTAAAGCTCTGCTTTCTGGTCAATCAGCCTTGCAGCAGCTTCAACGCCTTCTTTCCAGCCATCCGGCACGCTCGGCGCGGGCTGTGCGCCGGGGAGGACGTAGAGTTTTGAACCCAGGGCAGGCATCTTTCCTTTTTTCCACGCCATCTCTTTTAGATCGGAGCCACCAAAGCTGACAATTTCAGCAACCGGCTCCTGCTGCTCCATCTGCTCGATCTTGGCGCGCAGTTCGTCGCGCTCCGCTTCAGTTCGCCCGATCAGGCTTGTGCGGAACTTCATACTGCTGCGCAGTTCAGCAAGCTCTTTCTCAGCCGCTTCCAGCTTCGCAAGCAGCTCCGCGTTTCGGTCAAGTGCCGTCATCCAGTTTTGGTAGTCGTCACGGCGGGCGGACTCAGCCGCTTCGAGGCGGTCGAGAAGTTCGGTGATTGCTGCGGGGTTGGCTGCGGCGATGAACTTAAAATTGGCATCCACCTTTGCCTGATACTTACCTCCTGACGGAGTTGGTCGCTCAACTACGACAACACCACCGTCATTGTCGATGTTAGCTGCAACCCATCCATGCCAAAACTGCCACGGTCCCGGTGTTGCTGCTTGCGCCAGTCGGCGCAGTTCTTTCGTGTCGATCATTCTTGTTCTCCCCTAGCGATTCGCACGGTATCGCGCACGAAGCTGGTTGATAGAGTGCCGTACATTGCCGAATCAGAGTCATCGCAGCGAATAAGCAGCGATTCCAGCGCGCCATCCATCCGCTCGATCATCTCAACCGCAGCCTCGACAGCCTCTGCGCCCATCGTCGGAGCCCATTGAGTGCCGCCCTTCAGCCAGTCGTGGAGTTGCCGCAGGATGGTTGCGGTTTCGGCGGGGGTCATTCCATGTTCCTTCCAATTTCAGCCGCAGCGTGGACGATGGTGCGGCGGGTTGCGGCGTAGGGGTCGTCTTTGATTTCTTCGACTCGGTGGAATGATCCGTCATCCTGAAGGCAGGCCGATACCGATCCATAGCCAACACAAACATTCAGGTTGCATTTCACCACCAGCCGCAGTGCATCGCCATCGTCTGTGAGCGGGTTCCATGGCGTGTGTTCGTGACCCAGCCAGTTGCGCTCTTGCTGTGTCTTTGGGACGAAGATTGGTGAGTTACGGTTAATCATTACGTTCCACTCAATCTCAATTCCTGCCGCTTTCGCTGCCAACGTTAGCAACTCCTGGTCTGTCATGGCTTGGCCTCCGGTGCTGCTGAGAGCCGCCAGTGGGTAGCTGGTGCATATTTCGGATCAATAAAAACCTCTCCGCTCGGCCCATTCCACCAGTAGTCCCCGTCACTTTGTGGAATGCACCCACAAAGAACAGAGCCATCCGTCAACCTCAAATCGACAAGATCAAAAGTCGGGTGCTTTTCAGGAATTGGCTTCCATCCTTCGGGGATGATAGGCGCGGGCTGTGCTTGTGCCTCATGACGCTTTGCCGCTTTCCACGCTGCTGCCCACGTAGCAGATTCAGCCCGCCATTCGCGGTCAGTAAATGACTGCGAGAAGTGCTGCTCGAACGCCTCAGACATTCCTGGATACGGCGCATCAGGGCTCCGGTGCAGCTCGTTGCTGAATCTTGCCCACGCCTTACGCACGGACGTGTCTTGTTCAATCGGGGCGGGCTGTGCGCCGGGGGCGAGGTAGAGCGGGATTGAGTACGCAGCCAGCGCCCCAACTACGGCTTTCCCCCAAACGTGCTTTACGGCATTGGTCACAACATCGGAGTCGCGCCGAGTTTCGTGCAGCCACGCAACCGGCTCCTGCTGCTCCATTTCCTCGATACGGGCGCGCAGCTTGATGTTCTCATCGACCATGCGAGCCACATCACCGCACGAGGCAGACCAATACTCCGGGCGCATTTCGCGGGCCTGCTTTGCAGAATCTGGTGTGTTCGCCAAAGCTACGACTCCACACGCCGCGAGGCGCATGCGTTCCGTTTCCAGCTCGACGCGCAGTTCGCCGCACTTTCTTTCCCATCCTTCAGCCACACGCAATGCACTAGCTGCGAGGGCCTTTTGGTGGGCGGCGTCGCTTTCAGCCGTTTCGATCTTGGCGCGCAGGGCGTCAATCTCTTTCTTAAATTCGTCGCAGCGGTGGTAGGCCATCGCTACGTCGTTTGAGATCGCGGCGGCGATGATGCCGGTTTCAACCGCGCGCCCGGAAAGAAAGAAGGCGCTTTTCTCCGCGTCAGTTTTGCAGTCACAAAATAGCTTTCCCATGTCATTCTCCTTTTGCGTTGTATAGGGAAAGGGCGGCGATTGCGCGCTTAACATCGGTCTCAAGCTCGTCAGCATACCCTCTCTCAGGGTTGATGTTTCCACACACTTCATCCAGCACCTCAAGCGCCAGCTGTTGCGCCGCGCGCATAGCTTCGATCTCCACCTTCGCCGCCTCTACGCAGTCAGCTTCGTGACGAACACTGGCGCGCAGTTCGTCAATCGCATCAAGCAGCGCACTCGCTTCAATTTCCCCTTCAGCCCACTCTACTCTGTAGTTCCTCATTTCTTTCTCCTTGTTCGTCGTGGGAGGTGTTATCCGGCAGAAGTGCCGGATAACATAGAGTTATGCGCCCGCATACCACGGCCGCCCAGACAGGATGCAGTCGGTATCGTTGATCCGTTGCGCCTGGTCTTGTAGCGTCTTCCGCAGAGCGTCAGGAATCTGATTCAGGGTCTGCCAATTCATTTCCTGCTTGCATCCGCCACACTTCGGATCGCCGTTTCCGAGGCAGTAGTGGGTAATTCTGTTCTCACTCATTGCGGCCTTTCCTCTTCGTCAAAGGTCATGTCTTTCGGGTGCGGCACGTCGTTATGCACAATCACCCCATCCTTGTCGGCGGGCAGGTGTCGCCCACAAACCACGCACCAGTAACCGCCAACGTATAATCTGGCGGTCGAGTCGGCCGCCAAAAACTGCGCTTTTGTCATCGGCTCACCTCTGCGTTTAGGCACTCCGGCCAGGCAAAACCATCAGGCGCGCTTGGCGCGGGCTGTGGTGGTGCCCCGCCGACACCAAGGTGTTCCACGACCACACAACGGACAACTCCTATAAAGTTGAGGTTGTTAAAGGTGACGGCGGGGCATTGATCAGTGTTTCAGTCGGGCGCGTTCTTTGTCTGTGGTCGTATGCCAGAAGGTGGAACCGACAAGCCAAGAGACGATACGGCCTTCGCGTTCGAGGTCTTTAAGATAAACACGAGCGGTTGGGTGGGCAATTCCAAGATGCTCGGCCACATGCTTCGCGTTAGCATTCTTGTCGAGTAAGAAGTCTACGACGCGGCGAAGCATCTCGTTGCGTTTTTCTTTGATAGCTTCGTGTTGCGGGCTTGGTCGTTGTGCAGCGACAACTTGTTCGAGAAGTGTGGGGATCATTCATCGAACTCCGACATGTCTAGCCAGTGACCAATTGTGACAGTGATGACTGTGACGATTGCGAAGATGATCTGCATAGCACCCTCAAGGCAATGTGAAGTGGTGTGCCGACCGAGCAAAGCTCCGATGCTTTCTCGAAGGTCGAACTTTGTTCAGCGATGACTTCGTCGATGAACTTGCGAAGCAGGATGAATTGGCGACGTTCCATAAAGCACCTCGTTGAGTTTGGCGCGGTAATGCGGAAGAATCTTGTACTGAAGGTACTGAATGGAGGCTTTCGCCTCGTCTTCAGCCTGTTCAAGTCTGGTGATCTGACGACGAAGCCACCAGATTTTCAGAGCGCGGAACATTTCAAGTCCTCAAGTAGAGAAGTCATTTTCACATCCTTGCGCATCAGGCTATCGAACACAGCCACGTCGCGGGTGTTCTCAGCAATCACCACGATAGTTTCGGTGGCTTGGTTTTGACCAATACGATGGACGCGCTTTTTGCCCTGGCTGAACCATTCAAGGTTCGGTGTGGGGCTGGCCCAAATAGTCGCCGTGCCTTTGGTGAGCGTAAGCCCATGCCCAGCGCTAGCAGGGTGTGCGAAGAGCACTTGATATAGACCTTTCTGGTATTCATCTGCGATCCCCGGTTTGTCTGGGTTCCACACCGCGTGAGCGAGTTTGCGCTTTTTTGTCTCGGCAAGCAGCTCTTGAAGCTGGTGCTCCCAGAGATAGAACACGACGCTGTGCTTACGTTGCTCCACAAGATCGAGTACCAGCTCGTAGCGCTCGGAAGCGACCGTAGAGTAGTCACCATCGTCGTTATAGACGGCGCCTGAGGCGATCTGAAGCAACTTGGTATAGAGCGCACCACCATGTACTGCGCTGACTTGTGTGTTCTGAAGAATGGCGATGCTTTCTTCTTCCAGCTCGTCGTAGATTTTCTGGTGCTTCGGCGTCAGCTCGAACGGCACCGAGTACATGTGGTTGGCAGGGATGTCGACGCACTCTTCGAACTTGTGACGAATCACCACGTCGCTGATGAGTGCGCTGACGGCCTGCTCGATACCTTCCTTGTCGACCCACTGAATTGCATGAGCATGCGCACCAACTTGTTTTGGCTCACAGCACGCGCTGCGAAAACCGAAGAAGCTCGTGCCAAGGCGCTTGCCGTCGTCGACGAGTAGCATCTGATGCCATAGGTCGCAGATGCCATTGCTGGTCGGTGTTCCGCTCATCAGACGACGCCATTCGAAATGGCCCACGAGTTTCTTCATGGCTTTGCTACGCTGACTGGTGTGATGCTTGAAGGCGGTGCTTTCGTCAATTACAACGCGCCCGAAGCGCTTCCAGAAAGCCTTCTTGTGCTTGAGCAAATCCTTCACACCGTCGACGTTGATCACGAACACGTCTGCGTCTGCGCTCAGTGCTTCGGCACGGTTCTTGGCATAGGCCAAGCTCACGCGCAGATGCGGGGCGAACTTTTTGATGTCGTTGGCCCAGGCAGCGCGCATGAGGGACTTCGGACACACGACAAGCATGGACTTGCCGTCTTTCTTGTGCTGCTTGGCGAAGTCCATGATCTGAACAAGCGTCTTACCTGTGCCCGGATCACTCATGTCGAACACCTGCTTGCGTGTCGCCATGAACTTCAGCGACACGTTCTGGTGCTTCATTACTTTGATCGTCATGTTTACACGTCACATGTATACGAGTGTTGGGTGTGCGGATTCTTCGTAGCGATAAAAACCAAGGAACTCGCCGGGGCTGGCGTCGACGTATGGTTTGATCCAGTCGATGAAATGTTTGATTTCATCGTCGTAATTTTTCAGATTACAACGAAGGTTCAATACATAGTCGTTGCTTAAAGACTCTTTCTCGAAGATGAATCGTGGTTCGGCGGGGAAGTATGCGCTACAGCCATGGCCTATTTGTGCCCAACGATCACATCTGAAGAACGGGTGGTCGGGTAAGATTTTGTCAAACGAAGCGTCGTGATCACGCATTTGATTCAGTATCGCAACAACGTTGTCAGGCACGTCGCTTCTGATGATCACATCGAAACAAAAATCAGTATACATACCCATGATCAAACCCTCCCTTTGAACTCGTCCATGTCAAAAGACACGGGTTTGAGGTTGCTGAAATCCGAAGTCGGTGTGTTCACACGCGCCTCTGTCACCGCGCCGAAGGTGCAATCACCCTGCTTGCTCGGATGGTACGGACAGTATTTGCACGAGTAAATGTTCGGGTTCGGCTTGAACTCGCTCTCCGTGGTGAACTCGATACCAGCCTTGTCGAAAATCTTCAGGTACTTCTTGAGCTGGCTACGCTTCATGGTGAAGTCTGCCAGTTCATTCTGATCGAGATACCACAGCTCGCACGTAACCTGCTCAAGATCAGGATAGAGTATCAGAGCACAGACGGCGTAAAGCTGGAGCTGTCGGGCGTGCTTGATTTCGTTGCCGAATCGTTTGCCGGTTTTATAGTCGACAACCACTGCGTGTGTAGCATCAAGATGGCAGACCGCGTCGGCTTTGAGTCGGAGCCAAGCGCGTCGCCATTCAACAGGGTTCCATTGATCGTCAAAACCCCATTCCTGTTCACAAGTGACACGCCCACCTTTGGCGTGTTGGGCCAGAGCTGAGAGGTCCTCTTCAAAATGTCTGAGGTTGTGAGTGAGACCGGATTTTCCGAGGACATAGTCTTCAGCCTCCTGGTGGATTTGCGTGCCGCGATCCGCAGCAGTTTTCGGCTGAAGATCAGGCACCTTGTCGAGCCACTGGAGCTTGGCTCGGTACTTACACTCCTCGAAGACAATGAGCTTCGAGAATGACCAGGACTTCAAGGTTTCTTTCATGCCTGATCCCGCTCCCAGTCGTCACGACACTCTCCGTCACACCAGCGCTGTGCACCGGAGAGTATTTCACCGCAGTTGTAGCACTGCCCACAGGGCACAGGCCCAGTAGGCTTGCGTTGTTGAAGTGCGAGTTCACGGTCCATGAACTCGCGGTCGCTGGCTTGATCTTCGAAGCTCACTTCACTCTCCGCATTTTCGTTTGTTTTTGCCCGCGCAGTTCTTCCATGAACCAGTCTTCTAGCTTCCACTTCACCTCCATGCCGTAGACCAGCTCGCCATTCTTGCGAAGGCGCTTGGTGGTGATGCTCTTGTGGCGCAGGAAGCTGGTGAACTTGTTGGGGCTGGTGGGTACGCCGCCGACGTTGTACTGGAACAGCACCAGCAGCTCGTCGCGGGTGATGACGCCGTTGGTGTCGACCAGGGCTTCCTGGATCAGACGGTCAATCAACACGTTGTATGCCTGAGCATTCTGCGTCACGGCGTTCACAACACCCGACTCGCGCAGTAGACGCTCGTCGGTGCGTGCAAGCCAGAGTGAACCGAGATCACCACTGACGATAGTCTTTGCCGTTTCTTCAGCACTGGTAAGGCTGATGTTCTGGATGTTCTGACGTTCTTCGGTGTGCAGCGGCGTATTCGCCTTGTCGCGGTTTACCTTGTACGCTGCCAGGAATTCAGCGAAGGACAGCAGCTCATTCTCGACAGCGTTGTCGTCAGGGCGAGGGAGTTTGTGTGCCTGAAAGTTCCCCACGTTGTACCTCCGGTCAGACTGGGGGATGAAGACAGGTTGCGGTCGGTTACTGGAGAACAGGAACGACACGTAGTTGGGCATATCCGCTGCGACCTTACGCATGTCCCGAATGCTGAACGTGGGTTCTGTGATCCAGTTTCGAAGTCGGGCTGTGACGCGACCTTTCTCACGAAAATCGTCAACGTCCACCTCGTCGACGAAGCAGAACAGCTTGTTCGCCAGGAAAGCGTTAAATGTGTCCTCGATGTCACCCACCGTCTTGCTGGTGAAGTTCGTGTGGCCGAGCAGGACCGCGGCAATCTTGTTGGCGAAGTAACCCTTCCCTGTGCCCTCATTCCCATGGCATACGAAGGCGGTGAGGGGTTTGAACTCGCGCTGGAAGATCGCAGCAAACCAGTTGAGAAAGTGCTCGACCAGCTCAGTGCGTTCAGCTCTGTCTTCACCGAGCATGTGACAGATGATCTTGAGGATTGTAGGCCACTTGTCGTTGCTTTGCGGCTCCACATAGAAGTAGGGCGTGGTCTGGAAAGTGTTGATGCGATGTGCGTCTTCGTCGACAGTCCAGTCTTCGCGCGGGTTGTAGGACATATCCCACACCGGGATGAAGTCGCCAATGGTACGACCGTGGCTACGCATCCAGTGATCGAGCTGTGTCTCGTTCTTGGCTGGGTATAGCTCCAGCTTGCGCTCACCAGGGTTCCAGAATCCGTTGAAGTATGCCGCTGTGCGCAAATCCCGAAACGCCAGAATGAGATCGCCGTCTTCTGTAGGTGTCGCGTTCAGTTCTTCTTGTTGGGACTTGAGGTCTTGGTAATACTCGGGCAGCAGTTCCTTGGTCTTGTACCAACTGTCCGACTTGAAGTCGTAAATCAGCTCGAAGTTTTCCTTCGGGTGACAGTACGCCCAGCTATCCCCACCGTTGAGGTTCAGACGAATCCAGTCACCGGCATCCTTGATGCCGGTGACAGAGGCGACGGTGGGCTTGTTCAGCACTTCCTTGCCGCTCACCCAGCTTGTGCCGGCGACGCGGGGCTTCAACCCCTCGGCTTTGCGCAGCTTGTTGAGTGCGTCGCGTGCTTCGTTCTTGAGCGCATCCATGTGGCGCTCAGCCAGTCGCTCGACAGGGATCGTCGGCAGCGGCTTGGTGATGAACTGGATGCGCGAGGCTTCCAGCGGGTCGTCACAGCCTTTGAACACCGGTTTGGCGACGTAGAGCAGCTTGTCGTTCTGACAGGTGGTGATGTCCAGTGGCCATGAGAGCTGGTTCTTGTCGCGTGAGAGGCGCAGCTCGTCACGAAACAGGCTCAGGTTCTGGCCCATTAGCCAGGATTTCAGGGCGGGTGCTTGCACAGCTTCGGAGAGCAGCATGAACACATGCGCGCTGACAGTGCCTTCGTTTTCAGGCAGGCCGTGGCTCGCGCTGTATTGCAGCACGTAGGACACGTCGCCCAAGTCCATTGCAGCGAGCTGTTCTTCGATGTCGTGGGTTTCGAAGCGGTCAAAGTCCAGGCATACCCACTCGGTTTCGTCGTTGGAGCGGGTGGTGTTCGCACGCGGCTCTTTGGTGAGCGGGCGGGTAAGAGTGCCTTTCAAGAGGCAGTGGTTCTTGGCAGCGTGCTTCTGCACAGCTTTGAAGAACTCGACAGGGGTGGTGACTTCTTCTGCGTGGCTGGTGAAGTTCTTGACCAGCGGGTAGGGCAGCTTGTGCGTGGGTGTGATGGTCTTCGTGAGCGGCACAGCCGCTTCGAGGAAGTACAGGGTGGTCATGCGACAGACTCCGTAGAGGAGGGTGAAGAGTCTGACAGAGGATGTCAGAGTAGGCAAAGAACTGATGAGTATAAGCCCATCGGTTCTTATGCCTACAAACAGCGAGAATTAGCCGTCGCCGGAGCCGGAGCCGTCGCCGTAGCCGTCGCCGTCGCCGGAGCCGTAGCCGTCGCCGGAGCCGTAGCCGTCGCCGGAGCCGTCGCCGGAGCCGTAGCCGTA
>OGVW01000021.1_pt1 | contig 24183 bp, 42 predicted proteins | sample 1575821 | NCBI WGS metagenome assembly OGVW01 (sample SAMN07581525, study PRJEB24739) | freshwater metagenome | place: Singapore | collected 2015-01
GGTGATATTGATAAGTTCTACACAGCATGGACAAAAGCAGACGAAACACGCCAACGATTCTCGTCATTAACCCACCAGCAGCGTCCTGTAGAAGTCCGAGCATTTGTGCAAGACAAAGACAATTTAAAACAGCTTAACGCTGCGAAGTTCTTAGGTAAATTTAAAGATGCGATGTCTGCGCTAAATAATCAGATTCGCGCATTAGACCACGAAGGCGGTAAAGGTATGTCACAGGAAGAACGCCTAGCTAAGAAACATGAATTAGCAATGCGAAAAGCTGAACTAGCCAAACAAGCGATGACTATTTACCATAGAGTGATGTAGTAAAAGAAAGGGCGGTCTGCGTATAGACCGCCCTGTGGGCTTAGTGAGTAAGACTCAAAAGCGGCTTCAGTTCTTTTATTCGGTCTTTACATAGCGCGAAAATCTGCTTATATGTTAGCTCAGAACGCAAACCATCATGGATAGCAATCCTAATAGCGATTTCAATCATAGACAAAACAGATAGTTGGCGTTTGTCCAATGTGTCGCGCATACCTTTATCAATGCCTAAAACATCATTAGTCATCTTGGTTATATTGGCGTAATAGAAGTTCGCGTGTTCTGACCCCTGTGCAGTAGCGTAATCAACTAGCTCTTTTATCGCGTCTGTTTCATCACGCCTAACTTTTTTACCTTCAATCCTAGCTATGTCACGGTCTGTGATTTGTTTTCTAGCATCACGAAACGCTTTAACAAGTTTTAGTTTTAACGCAACAACTTTATCGTTATTACGCATTAGCGTTAAAACAAAATAACATTGGTCTTCAGATAGCAGGGCATAGCGTGTTGCTTTAGCAAATCCGCCAGTCGCAAGTGCAATTCCCTTTTCCGTTTGAAACGGAAGTGGGTTTATAGACTTTAATTCATCAACATATTTGTCGATATTTTCAAGAATAGTACGATGACGTGTATCAAGATGGTTTGCTAGTAGGCGAGAATCTACGCGAAACTCTTTTTCGATTTGGATTAAATCCATAGGGGATGTCCTTTAATAGGTTAAGCCTTAATTGGCGTAGCCATTATAACACAATCAACACAGGTGTGTTTATACACGACTAACAAAAGAAAGGGCGGTCTATACGCAGACCGCCCTATGGGCTTAGTGAGTAAGACTCAAAAATTCGCGTACCTTCTCAACAGCTTCTGGTTTGTAATACCACGACTCTACTTGCTTACTTGAATGCGCTGACTTGTCTAAACGACATTCTGCGAACTCTTCAGTCTTTAATCCTAGTTGGTTAGTGATACGTCCTACTCGGTTTGCCGTAAGTCCTAAATCCTTTGCAATCTCTGTGGCTGATTTCAAGTGTGTTTCAACAACAGGTAAAAGGAAAGGTAGCTTTTCACCAAAAGCAGTCTCTGTAGCTTTCACCGCTAAAACTTGTTTTGCATTATCAGATAGATTAACAAAATTGCTTAACATCATATCCAGATAATCTTTCTGCAAACGGGCTTCTTCTAAACGTAATCTGCGCTCATCTAATGGGTCTGTTTGTTTTGGAACTGAGTATGAACCTGTCTTGCGAATGGAAGGTAACACTTCTTCACATACCCAGTCTTGGAATTTCTCTGCTTCTGGTTTTGTAGACCGCATAATCAAACGGTACATATCAGACTCAGTAATCCATTTAGTAGCAGGAGCTAAGTTGTTGATTTTGTTTAATTCGCCATTTGGCGACGATTCTGTGTTCTTACACAATCTTAGCGCATTTTTAGACTCAGGATATTCTAAAGCCTCAGCCATATCTTTAGCAACGAAATAAACATTGCCTTCAATAACATCAGTACGTATCGCTGTTGCTTCATCAAAATTAAATACTTGTAACATTTTCGGCACCCATAAAAAAAGACGCTCTATAAATCAGGGTGGAATTAGCTGAGATTTGAGCTACCTGATATACCTAACGTCTTTGTTTAAAATCCCATTATTAGTGATTCCACTCACGGGGTTGAGTGTATCTGGGATTCTATATGCTGTCAAACTATTTGGTACTCCCATTCGGATTTGAACCGAACTCTCAACGCTTATGAGGCGTGCGCTTTAACCTTCTAAGCAGCAGGAGAATAAATCAATCTGGCGTTTTACATCCACCAGCACGATGCCTTTTTAACCTCACTCAACTTCTACACTTCCCCAAGTTATTGTTGAGTTCATCACTGATAAAAACCTGAGTACCGAAGCACTCAGGAAACACCAATGAGGATAAATGAAACAATGACACTTCATTTACCGACAGCTTACTGGTTATTGCTGCATGATGTCAAGTAGCTTGTTTAGATACCATTGTGCTTTTTTCACGTCCTCGATGCCGTTCTTACTCTCGTACCGCCATAGATACTTAATAACATTCGCCACGCATACGGCATCGATACCGCGCTTATTGACTGTTGCCGATTCGATTGCATCGATACATTCCACCTTACCGTTGTTGTAGTGCGCTGGGTTATTAACCTTATCAGGCGGTAGTGGTAGTCGGCTCTCAAAATCGGTGAATCTATCGGATAACTGCGTATAGAGGTTGAACTCAGCAGGTTTCCAGTTCGCGGTAGCTTGTATAACTGCTGAGTAGTCTGTTTCTTCTAGTCCCATTGTAATTGCCCTGTTTGGTATGCGCTGACTTTACCTTCAAAGAAGTTAGTTTCGCCGTTGTTAATGTGAGAGGCTTCATCAAACCAGCCGATTGGGTTTTTTACGTTATACAGGGGGTTAAGCCCGATAGCACGTAGGCGTTTATCCGCAAGGTGCTTGATAAAATCCTCAATAATCCCATCTGTTAGACCCATTACCCCTTCACTGATTATCCACTTACCCCAAGTAACTTCATGCTCTACCGCAAGCTCAATGATACGATAACAGTCTTTGAGTAACTCATCAGTAAAGAGTTCAGGGCGTTCAGTGCGTAGGGTGTTCCATATATTGATAAATAGTAGCAAGTGGACTTCTTCGTCGCGTTGTATCAACTGAATCATCTTAGCACTACCGCGCATTAAGTTTTGGCGTTCAAGCGTATAAAACACCAAGAAGCCGTTGAAGAAATAAATCCCTTCAAGTGCGATATTTGCCACAACCGCTTTTATGAAATTCGCTGGGGTGAAGCCTTTACCTAGGATTTCAGATGACTCCGTGATATAGGCGTTCTTCTCTGCGAGTAGTGGGTCTGTTTCAAACATCCAGTAAATTTCTTCAGGGTCAAAGCCAATAGACTCAATCATCTGCGAGTAACTGAGAACGTGTTGTGCTTCTTCCCATGCTTGGCGCGTAATACACATAGACACTTCAGGGCTTGTCACCCACCGCCCGATGTTCGCCGTTAGGTTATTGAGTTGAATCCCATCAAGGTTACTTAGGAACGCAAGAGCTTTGCGGTATGCCCATAGGTTGCCACCTTCTAGCATTCCCACCGCGTACTGTTTAGCATCTTCGGTCAAATCGACTTCACGCTCGTCCCATGTATTGTTTTTCATTTTCTCAATTAGCGCAGATGCCCAAGCGTGTTTGACTGGACGTATCTGCATGAGGTTTGATTTTTCGCCTTCTATTAAACGCCGTTCATTTATTTTACTCATTTGTTTTCTCCAATGTTATAAGAGTTACGCATTCTATTTTGATAGTGTAGCCTAGTTGCTCGGCTAATACTTTGAAGTCTATTTCAGCGTGGGGGTCAGTCGTTATCACCGCTATCTGCCCTGTGGGCAGATGCTGTTTTACTTTTAGTATAGGAAACGGACATTGTAAGCCCACACAATCTACATACTGCATATCGCGCATCCACCTTGGTAGCTATCAGGAACCCCCTTTATGTACCGTCTTAAGTCAGTACCAATCTCTGCGTCTAGCTTATCTAGCATAACTAGGCGTTCTCTACCTACATCAGAGCTGAAATCCGCGTTGATTTCTGCTTTAGCACTTAAGAAACAGGGGTAACACCCTACACGCTTTGAACCCATATCGTATAATGGGTTACGTTTGACTCCTTTAGATTCGATATAGTTGAACACATCCTGTTCTGACCAATCCACAATAGGCAACTGCGCTTTTAACCGCATCTGTAAGCGTTTCCCGTACACTTTTGGGAATAGGTCATCCAACTCATATACTGTGTCATTAGCTAACCCTGCGTATTTTTTAGCTCTAGCTGAACTCTCCTGCGTCCGCATCCCGTACCACGCTATGTAATCTTTGTCAGGGTTAGCCGCTATCAGTTCGTTATAAAACTTACGCGAGGGTGATACTTTAAACCTGTCAGTACAAAACCTAGCTAGCATACTGGGATACCTTTTAGTTTTGCGTATTAAGTCCACCATAGTTGGGGCGGGTTCGTGGCGCGTGGTAATCATATTTACATGCAGTGTATCTGCTAAGTAGTTTAAGTAATCATAGGTAATTGGGTGTTCCCAACCAGTATCATTAAACAGCGCGGTTACATCATGTCCATGCTCTAATGCCAGTAATAGGCACGCCGTTGAGTCTTTCCCCCCACTTACTGATACAATAACATTACTCATTTGTTTTCTCCTGTTCTAAATAATAAGGGTGTTCACACTGCTCAAGCACAGCATCAATAAAGGTGTCCCAGAACTTGAAGCGGTGTCCTCTACGTTGCGTTATGATGTTTTGCAGTGATTTATAGTTTGTTGCTATGCGTCTGCGTTGCATGAAGGCTTCGGGTAATCCATGTTTGAGCAACACCACATCGTTTTTATACTTCACCCAATGTGCGTGGAATGCGCTAATAACTCCAACAGGTGTGCCATCTTCAAAGTCAGATGCTCTAGGTTCGCGTTTGCTTAGTGTGTGCATTGTGGAGGTGGACTGCTTGGTTATCCCTGCGCGGTATGTGTCAAACTCAGACCAAAAAGCTCTCGATGCGTTGACATCAACCCAAATACCGATACTTTCGAGGAACTTATTATGCCCACCGCCCTTAAAGGCTAGGACTTTTGCGCGGTGAATTGCGCGGTCACGTTGCCCTTCCCACCAAGTATCGACGGGGGTATCGCCTTTGTAATAACTGTAGCTCATACCAATCAGCGCGTCTACCCAACCTGCTTCGCTAGTAACTTTGACTTCCATGCCTACACCCCACTACTACCAAAACCCTTACTGCCACGCTCAGAATCACTAAGCTCGTCAACTAACTGAACACCAGCATCTATGTACTCATGGATAATTAACTGCGCGATACGCGCACCTGTTTCGACATAATAGCCTACCTCAGTCATGTTGAATAGAATGACACCTAAATCGCCACGATACCCACTGTCGATAGTTCCGTAATGCGCGAAGATGCCTTTCGATGATAGTCCACTGCGCCCTACCAATGCGCCATAATGACCTTCTGGGATTTCTACGGCGATGCCCGTTCTGACCATAGCAAAGCCACCTGCTGGGATAACCGTGTCATGGTTTGCTGTTATATCAAGTCCCGCGTCGCTAGGATTAGCGCGTGCTGGGAGCGTTGCGTTGGGTTGAAGTTTTACTTTCATACTTTATCCTCTGGTTAATGAAATCGGTTAAGTGTTCTACGCTTTGATATATCTCTAAGCGGTAGGCTATCCCAGTCCACTTTAGGGGCTGGGACATGAGGTTCTTTGGTTCGCTGCATTTCTTTACTACATTTATCAGTATGTTTAGGGTTCCCCCTCTCATACCCACATATAAGGCATTTATACATCACTCCTCCAAGTCTAAGTCTAAAACTTTACTGCTTGCTAATTTTATACATCTCACATTTGACCCCGATACTATGTCTAATTTAATGTTGGTAACCTCCCCATCAGCAGATACTTTTAACATTTCAACCATCGCGGTGTAGGGTACGCCGCGTGTAGTACACCACGTTCTTAAATTACCTACGCCTACATACAACGTATCACTGCTATCCACGCGGCGAACATGGACTATCCCGTTTGGCGGGGCTTGTTTAACACACATTTTACCCGCGACGATAGTTGATACCATAGTTAATGGAGCCATTTCATGTAGGTACTCTTTAAACTGCTCCATAAGCGACAAGCGGTTGCTTGTCGCGATACCCACTGCGCCACGACAAAACCCGTCAGCCCATGTGATAAATGCGTCAAGGTCAATATCGTGAATCCCTAGCCGCTTGCTGACTGTCGCGCCCATAATGGCTGTCGCGCATAATGCTGAATAGTAGCGTTCACGCGAAGTAAGCCCTGCTTTCAGGTCAAACATTTTGCGGATTTCGAGTAATTCCCTACGGCATTCGTCAGCGTTAGGTACATAGTGTCTAAGCAACATATCTCCGATAATCCCGTAACAGTTCTGAATGTCATCACCAAACAATTTATCTGTTATGGCTTTATTCTCCGCGCTCTGTAACTCTACATCTGCGACGATAGGTAACTCCATAACACGCATGGCTTCACCATCAGCTACCAGTTTTAATTGCGTCATCATTTGGTGCATTCCGTTGTTACCTGATGTGATGACAGGCGTACACCAGCTTGTTGTATTGACCCGCATTTTATTGGCTTGGGACTCCATGCGATTACGTCCACGCCCCGAACTCACGTCAAAGGCAAACTGACAGGCTTTATCAGGAGCCATCGTTGTTAGTTCGTCAACGCACATAACGATATGCCTAAGCACACCAAGATGGTGGAATACGGAAAGCTGTTTATCGTTAAGATTCATCAAGGATTCTTTATCGGGTCTGCCCCAGACACTTGTACAAACGTGCTGTACCGTTGACTTACCTACACCTGATTCTTTATTAACTAAATGCAATACTGCGCCGTCAATGTTGTTTCTAAAGAACGCAAATAACGGACTTCCCATACTCAAAAATATAGCAAACAGTCGCGCTTCTTGTCCTGGTCGCGTGTGTACATCAAAGATGGTCTGCCAAGTTTTTAACATCCATGCGCGTTTTTGTTCCTCATTTGACCCGTACGGTATGTCTTTAAAATGCTTGATGCCATACATTTCTGATGCCTGTTGTGCAGCAGATGACGGTAAGCAGAACTCAACCTCGCCTGTCGGTAGATACCGACGCGCCCCTAATACGAATGACCGATACCCATCTTCCCAACCAAACGACGCAGGACACTTAATCTTATCCGTTGTCGCCTGTAGCTTCGTTACATAGGCTTTAACATAGTGCATAAGCTCTTGGTACGACGACGCGGCGACACCTTGCGTTGATAGGGCTTCCGTAAATGAGCGCAGGGACGTTACAACATTAAGCGGTATAGCAAAGCGTTGCAGGGGTTCTCTAGGCTGTTTCATGTGGATAACCACAATTTCACCATCTATAGGGTCGGTTTGTAATGAGTCCACCCATAAGTCATACGCATAGACCTGCTTACCCTGCATCTCTTGTAATGATGGGATTTCGCCTTCTTCAATCGTATCAATGCGCGCGCGTTTATACACACCACCATCAACCCCTCTGTGGTAAGGCGCAGGGTACATCTCGGCTGGGATAATAATGGTGGTATCTTCGCCTGTATTGCTGTCAATAACCTCAATGATGTTATCTTCTGGTTTAGCTTCAGGATACACCATGCACACTTTAATCGGGCAGTGAATATCTTTTTTATGCAGACATACGTCGCAATATGACTTACCACCTTCAGGCACTGGTATCGCTTTATGGAGCTGTGCGAATACTGAGGCGAAGGTTTCGCAGGTGTGCGGGGCTTCGATATAAGCCGCTTTTGCTTCGGTTTCTTCGCTACTGTAGCCTGCGTATCGCTTTGATATTTGATGTATCGCTTCATCGCGGTCATTACAAAACTGTGCGATAGATAATGCACTGCGCCACTGAGGCTCAGTTAAATACTCCTGATATTTATAAGCGATACCCAGTAACGCGCATCCCGCACCTTGCATGGATAGAATTAGCCCGTGCTTGAATAATTTGTGCTGTGCATTGGCATTCAGGATTGCGCTAGTCAATGCGTCTTGTGGTTTCTTAATATAGGCGAGTTCGAGTTCAGCGAAGCTATCACGCTCGACATAGCATAGTAGGTCTTTAAATAGGCTTAGTTCTATATCGGGTGCTAAGTACGCGCATACCGCCAGCTTAGGGTTGAGTGGGTCTTTAACATTCTCAGTATTAGGCACTCTAAGAATACGGCTTATATCAGCTGTACACACATGGTCGGCGTGTAACTTGTGTTCAATGCACATTTGGCGTAGATGCTCCGCGACACGCACCCACTCAGCACTGGATACGGACTTAGCTAATGTCCAGTAGCAGTGCAGTCCGTTACCGCTATCCACAATCGTTGGCATGGGTAGCTCGAAAATATCGCAGAAACGCTTAAGCTCCTCAGCCGCTTGCTGCTTGGTAGTGTACTGCTTTAAGTCAATATCGATGAAAAACGCCTTATGTTGCCCAATAGATTCACGGCGGCGGTTCTGTGCTTTCGCTGACGCAACTAAATAATAAGCGTTCCAATAGCCATCAGGCATCGTCGATGTAGCTTCGTCAAGTTCTTCAATCGACTTATGGAATTTCTGAATGGTCTTATCGACAGGGCTATCTAACCCTGACTTACCAATTATGACTGAGCAGTAGTATTGGTCGGCTTCTAGCTCAGGTAGCACTTGGCGTAGGAATGTTATTTTATCTATTGTCATTTATCGTACCTTGTATAGACGCTCGGTGTTCACCACGCCGTCTGCGCGGCGTACCGCTGATTTTTGGGGTTTCTCAAAGACCAATTGAAATCGCGGGTGGTCTACCCAATACTCACTTACAAACACTGTATGCCCGTCATCAGTCCTGTCACAGCACCATTGGTAAAAATTACCATGATTAAAATCACCCACCTTATACTTGGTTGTGTCACGGTAAGGCGGGTCGCAGTATATCAATGTTTGGCGCGTTGTCGGTATTACTTGCGTGTAATCCGCACATATAAACTTTACACCGTGTAATAATGGGAACTGCTTTAATGCTGCGCGGTACTGTTGTGTTGAGCATGACTCTACTATAGTGCGTGGGTCTGAGCTATTCCTTACGTACCCACCAAAAAACTTACCCCCGAAACTACAAGCGAAGCCTATCCAACCTGTTTCATGTGCATTCACCGTATCACCTGCTTTATATTTATCTCGTGCTACGCGGTACTCATCTTCGTTATAAAAATCCTTAGGTATCCAACCATTTGACGCGGCATCTAAGCAGGCTATTACCCACGGATTTATATCGCACCCGATACGTTTACCCTCGACATACTGAATCATATTTGCGCCACCAACAAAAGGCTCTATCCATACCTTATCACCGCGTTCAGCTAACATAATAGGTAGTATGTGTTTAGCCAACTTTGCTTTACTGCCCATATATCTCATTGTATCCTCCAAAAAGAAGCCCTCGTTATGAGGGCTTCCGTAACTTCCTATTATGCCCAGTCGGCTAGAATTTGGTCAATGTCTGCTTTCCCAACCTCAGGTACTTGCGCGGGTTTCGCTCTAACTGTCGGCGCGGGGACTTCCTCAGCTACTGGCGCAGGTGTAGGTTCAGGCGTATTAACTACCTCAGCTACTGGCGCAGGTGTCGGTTGATTAAACAGCGCAGGTTGCGCCGCTACAGGTACCGCGGTAGCCCCATTGTATTTAACAGGCGCGATGGCATCTTTACACTCTAAGCTCGATGCTTGCTGCGCGGCTGACTTATATTCGGCTTCAGATAACGGACGCTCTGCTGAGAAAATCAACTTAGGCGTTGCGCTGTCTAAATCAAACTGCATCTTGGTGACTACCGCATTGATAGGTAATCCATGCCCTGATAACTTTCTCGTGTATTGTTGTAGTGGCATTGCGTTGTCTGGACCTTTTCCGAACAATGATGTCGCTGCTAACGTTAAGCCGTATATGTCGCCTTCGATGTTATCAGCAAGCACCACAGCCAAGCGTTGTGAAAAGCGGCAGGCTTTGGACTCGCCTTGACCTGAACCCTTAATGTTCATCGGGCAGTCCATACAGGTTGCGCTTTTTTTGTTCGGTACATCGGTATCAGGTTTAATACCATCGTCCGACCAGCAGTCTGGTGGGACATTTACACCTTCTTGATATGTGCCTTTATAGTAGGTGCGACTAATCGTTGGCGCAGCGTCGATGACTACAACGTTTAAATGACGGTCAGGGCTTTTAGCTACTTCCTGTCCCTGCGACATCATACGGAATACCCCACCACGAATTGACAAACGTTTCCCACCCGCGCTACCCGCGAGTTTTGCTGATATAGTATCTGTGATACCTGCTAAGTACGATAAATCTACGTTTGTTGCTGAATTGAATAATGCGATGCTCATCTTAGTTCTCCATTGAGTTGTTGATATAGTTGTTCAAATTCTCTACTGTTACACGCACGGCTCTGCCAATGCGTGCTGATTTAATTGCGCCTGATTTGATTAGGCGGTACGTCGCTGACTCTGATAGATTAAGGATTTCAGCGACCTCGTGTACATTATACAAACGTTGGATTTCCATTTTATTTCTCCAATTGTTTAATCATCGCATCGACGATAGCGAGTGTGTCCACCGCGATTATCTCGGCTGAGTAGTGGTCAGCTTTGGTTATTACTGCGGGGATTACCTGCCCAATTAGATACTCAGTAAAGTTCAATCCCCCTGATGTATCCGATGGCGCGGTGGGGTACACGCGCTTATTACCGTAATTTTTGATACTCATTTTGCTCTCCTTACGCTTACCGCGTATTCTCTTTCTGAATTAAGCCCTGGTGGCAGTACATCAGGGTTATTGGTTAAATAGTCCTTTATATGCGTTTGGTGGAGTCTTTGTTCGAGTAAGTCATAAGCGTCGTGGGTCTTAATGAACTCGTACATAGATTGCCAATCGCTTGTCCAGTACCGCGTCTTTGTTGTGCGAATAACAGTCCCTTGTCCTGTCTTAATGCTGTCCGCGTCAGCATCTTTGCACGCTTCAAGCAGCTTGCTTTGTACTACATTCAACTGCTGTTTTAATACTGCGTCTTGGGTTTCAAACTCTTTAGTGAGTTCTGCTCGTCTGTCCCGAATTTTGATATACACCTCAACGAGCTTTGAAGTTGCGATGTCGCTCATTTGCGTTGCTCCCATAAGGATTCACTGTGCGGGTCTTCAACCCGTTCATCGTCAGGTTCATTGAAGTCATCTTCATAGTCATCTTCATCTTCGGGTTCATCCCACTCAGGTGGGTAATCATACTGCGTGTTCATGTATGCCATAGTTTTGTCCTCTGTAATTCAGCTTTCTCTTGAAAGCGTGTGTATTATTTCATGCTTATTTTTTACCTGTCAATACTTTTTTAATTTATTTTTACTTTTTGTTACTTATTTTTCACGCAACTCATTTCTATACAGACCAAGCAAGTCCATTTGCTGTTCGGAACGGTATTCTAGCGCGGTGTACAGCTTCTTCTCCACGCCGCTACCCTGCAAATGCACCACAAGGCATTTATTGACTTGACCCGCACGATGTACCCGCGCATTAGCTTGCTCGTAGATTTCGTATGAGGTAGTCGGCGACCACCACACGATTGTGTTAGCTGCGTGAAGCGTTACCCCATGCGCCGCGCTCTGTGGTTGGATGACTAAGACTTGTTTTTGTCCTGATTCTTGGAAGCGTTTAAATACCTCAGAGCGTTTGTTAAGCGGTACCTCTCCGTGTATCACATCGACGGTGTAGCCATCTTTGGTGAGCTTCTCTTGCAGCATGGATATAGAATGTCTAAACATACAAAAAACCAACACGCTATGTGCGCTTTCTTCGATGCAGGTTACTAACTCGTTATATCGAGAACTACTGTCAAATTCTATGACCTGTTTGTCTTCAGTGAATACCGCGCCACTCGCAATTTGTAGTAATTTATTAAGTGCTATAGCGGCGTTCATCGCGGTGACACTTGCGTCGCCTAAATCGAAAGTCATTTCATCTTTGAGTTTCTTGTAGTAGAGTTTCTGCTGCGCGGTCATTTCAACTTCACGAGTGGCGTACATTAGCTCAGGTAAGTCTAAGCATTCTTCTTTTGTATATCGGATAGCTGGCTGCATGAGGGCGTGGACTAGCTCATTGGCATTTACTTTAGGTTTCCATGTGAAGTTACTAACTTTGTACATTACGCGGTCTTTGAATAGATGTTCTGACCTATCTATATTGTTTGGGTGCATAAGTTTCACTAACCCGTAAGCATCGAGTGGTGACTGCGCGGCGGGTGTCCCTGTCATTAACCACAACCATGTATCGGGTGTTATCAACTGGTTTATCTGTTTCCAGCGTTTAGTATTGGCGCGTTTAATCGCGGTTGCTTCATCGAGTACCACTAAGTCGAACTGCCCTGCTATGAGTTCGCTTAAAACGATTTCTACCCCATCATAGTTTATGATGACAATTTCAGTGTTCGATTGAATCACTTTTTGTCGAACTTCCTTAGTACCGTGCGCGATACCGACTGAACGGTGCATGACTATCTTGAATAAATCATTTTGCCACGCTGCTCGCATAATAGACATAGGGCAGATAACCAACATACGTTTTACAAGCCCCTGTTTCATAAGATAATCCGCCGCCCACGCGACTGTGCCTGTTTTCCCCGTACCTGGTTCTGAAAGTATGTATGCTCTTTTATTAAGGCTTAGGAACCCTGCTGATACGCGCTGGTGGTTGAACGGTGTATATAGCCCTGTCCATTGGTAATCTTTTTCTATCGGTGACGGTATATCTTTAAATCCCATATTACGCAGTACACGGCATTCGTCGTACCCCCAGTGAACCAGCACTTTGTTAGGTTCAATCTGCTTTGATTTTGGGATAATCGAGGTAATACGGTCTGGGTAGTTGCTCTCAATAAGCAACGCTTTGTTTTGGATTATTTGCATTATTTTAGCCCTTTGAATATATGTGCAATGACATCTACTGTCCATGAGTTACCTAATGCCTTATAGCGTTGGGTATTACTTGCGAAGTTAGTGTAATTATCGGGAAATGTTTGCAGTCTTTCGCACTCAATCGGCGTGAGCTTACGGTATTTAACTTCTGCTACGGGTGTCCGTTGCGTTAATGGTTCGTATATCACCACGTTATCTTTTTGCACGGTTGTTAAGCAGTTACTTTTTCCTGTGTGTCGCTGCTCAACATACTGCCGAGGCTTTATATCTTTGTTATAGTCATCGCGCACGCCGCGTTCATTTACCCTGCGCCCTAGAATCGTAGCAATATACGGTGGTTCATCAAATACTAGCTGCCCGCGGTGTTTTTCAAAATATGATTTTAGATTACCGCCTTTGCAATAGTTTGCATCGATGCAATGGGCTTTATCACGGTCTGCATACCCATCTTCTAGTATATCCTTGACATAAATACCTAAATCCTCTGGCTGCTCTATATTAGGTATGTTTGTCCAATATAACCGCTTGCGCGTTTGCGCGGACAGCAATGCTGAGTTAATCATAATAGGTTGTACACCTAACGCTTCACTAATTGCGTCTTGGTATTCTTGCTTCATCACTACGTTTTCGAGCATGAAGTATTTAGGTACATAATGTTTCAACACCTCAACGAACTTAAAAAATAACGCGCTTCGCGGGTCATTAAAATTTAACTGTTTCCCTGCGAAACTGAACCCTTGGCATGGACTGCCGCCAATCAGCAAGTCAATTTTTGGTAAGCCCCAAGATGTCCACTGGTTAATATCACCCAGTTGTTGTGTATCCGCGTAGTTTCCTTGCGCGATTTGTATCGCGTATTTATCAATCTCGGATGCGTAGTAGTTGGTTACTTCAATTCCTGCGCGTTCTAGCGCGACCCTGCCTGCCGAAATGCCGTCAAATAAACTTAAGACGTTCATATAATCTCCTAAAGTCATTAGCTAAAAGCTAAGAAGCCCTACACTGTAGGGCGGTTGTTAATCTAATACCTCAAATAGTTGAGGTTTGTTTAATGATTTATCAAAGTACCAAGCTCTCACAGCTTTTTGGTCTTTTTTGTTCTGCGCTTGGGCTACTCTTAGCGCGAAGGCTTCTAGTAGTTCTTGGTGTTGTACTAAAAACCCTTCGCTTATACCTGAGTCCCGAGCGTACTGCTTAATCGCTGCAACAGGTAGGCTTACCATTCATAGTTCCTATTCATACCTTTCGGCTTCCTGGGTTGGCGTTTTTCACAGTTTTACCTTTCTTTTGCGAGAATGCGCGGTTCACTTCTGGGTCAACCAAGCGTAGATTATCTGAGGTATTTGAACCCCCTTTACTCAAGGGTTTTTTATGGTCAATATCTTTACCTGTTCGGTCAACACCTTTAGCGTCTAATGCGCGGCGTGCTTTCTGCCTTTCTGCGCGTAGCTTTCGCGCTTTGGGTTTCTGCATTTCCAACTCATGCTCGTGTTTATAGTCACGGTCTTTGGGGTTTTTATACGGCATTTGTCACCTCATTATAGTATTTGTTTAAGCTCTCTACGGTATGCGTGTACTCTACACCTGTATTAGTTACTGTATGCACTGTGGTGAAAACCTTACCAAAAATACCTGCTTGGCTTATTACGGCGGTTACTGTGTGTTTCTCGCCATTTGCGATATTTACCCATTCGCTATTTACATTCACCGTCATAATTAAAAATCTCCGAATATATCTTTTATTGCCCACTCGCCTAAGTAGTGACCACATACTATGGCTGTACCTAGTAGCACTAAACCTGTTTCAATCATTTCGCTCTCCCGTTGTAAGCACAGTCCATTACAGGACAGTACGCTCTGCATAAACCATTAGGATTCTTATTAAATATACCAGTCTCGTAGGCGACGGTTCTACGGTGCAGAATCTCGTCTAATTTTTCAAATACTGCGAAACGGTCTTTGACTTCGTATTCTTTTGTGATAGTTTCACGCGATACTACATAAAGCAGCATCCCTTTGATTTTCTCAATCTCTGGGTGGCGTAGAAACACGCACGCTGCCATGAGTTCTAATTGCTGTGGGTCTGCGTACTTCGCGTTCTTACCTGTCTTATAATCGACAACGTAAGCGGTTTTGTTCGCTGAATCTACAATCAATAAGTCAGCAACACCGCGAAACCATACCCCATCAGCGAAGAAATCACAAGGTTCAAACACACCGTTAGCGCGAGTAATACCCATTTTTTGCTCAACATATTTATCCCCGTTGATAGATTTCAGTTTGTCTAACCATGATTTGATATAGCTAAACTTTTCTGGGATCTCTACACCGCTACCAATATAGTCCTCTGCGGCTTTGTGTAATGCTGTGCCGTACAGGATAGCTTCACTATCGGGTTCTTTGGCTATATCTTTTATGATACGTTCTCGGTAATATCGGTGCGGACACTGTTTAAATGTTCCAATGGAGCTATAGCTCCACGCTGTTTCTTTGAATGGCGGTGTCATATCGTTGCGTCCTCTATCGGTGTTTCTATTTTCATTAGCGCACCCGCGTACCGTGTAGTTCAATTGTAATCACCGCGCCGTCATTCTCTAAATAGACTCTGTCAAACTCTAGCTTTAGATACTTAGCCCCTTCGGGTGTTGGTATGACATTATAAATATCTACCTGTGAATCGGGGTGGAATTGTTGTAACCGCTGTAACATATCATGTAATCTCATTATTACACCTCCTTCAAAGATTTACCCCAGCCACCTTCAGCCGCTAGGACGATACCTGGTAACCATGCTGGAGCTTTTGTTAATTCATCAAGCATATAAGTATATGCTGCTTGAGTCTGTGACTCGTGGACAATACTATACACCGCGTCATGGACTGTCAAATTTATTGGGTATCGCTTGCTTATGCGTACCATCGCCTCACCTATCACGCAACGTGCTAATGCTTGCGTTGTGTTCTGCATTATTTTTGCGCCATATAAACGGTCAACCAGCCGCGCCGACTTGTCATATACCCACTCTTTTTTGCCTACGCTGTTAAGCTGTTGGCGTAAGTTAGGGTATTGTAAGTATAGGTCTGATGGGAGTTTTATCCCTTTATACCCTTCTACAAAGCATACATCATTGTAACCAAACGGCATTACCGTGCCATTTGCCATCGCGGTAAGGGCTTGCTTACCTGCGTCCCATAGAGCCGCTACATGGTGATACTCCTCGCGGTACAGTGACACAATGCGCTTCGCTTCAATTTCACCCATGTCGGTACCCGACCCCGCTTTCACCGCTGCCTGTAATTTGCCTGCTCCAACCCCATAAATTAACGATAACTGCGACGTTTTACCGATAAATCGTTGGTCTTTAGTGACCTCATCATACGGCACGTTGAATACATTAGCCGCGAAGTCTTTGTAGAGGTCTTTGCCTTCTTGTAGTAGCTTTAATTTATCCATTTGTCCTGCAAGCCATAGCCCTACACGGAGTTCGATGTTTGATAAGTCTAAGCCGACAATTACATGGTTTGGTGGAGCTACTAGTCCTCGCTTAATTTCGCTAGTTCTAGGCAGGTTTTGTAGATTTAGACTTTGTGTCGCGCTCCACCTCCCCGAACGCGCTCCATAATATAGCAAACCAATAGGGATTTTTCCTTCGCATCTATCACCTGTGTCAATTAAGCTCTGTGTGCGTGTCGATTCAATCGACGTTTTTACTCCCAAGCGCGCCGATACCAGTGCCTGAACATTCGGGTTATCATGCTCAAGAAGGTCTTTTAACCCTTCATCAGTCTTAGCCAGCGCGTAGGTTTCTACCCCTTTACTATTTAGTTTCATCGGTGGCTCAACGCCCTGCGCTCGTAGTAAGTCAGCGAACTTCTGATTAGACCGTAGGTCTAGGGCTGTCAGGTTTAAGTCATCTAGGAATTTTTGCTGACGTGCCTGTACATCTGCCAAATGCGCGACGAGAACATCACGGTCATACTCCAACGCTGGCTGCGTGTACATTTTGATTGTCATATCAATGAGCTTAAGCTCCGTTGCATTGAAGTGTGGTTTCATTTTGTTGAACAGTTGCCATGTCAAATTCACGTCTTGTTTGCAGTACGCTGCATAAGAAGCCAGCTCTTGCTCAGTAAAATCTTTACGGTTATATCCAATAAACTGGTGGACTTCTTCGCCTTTAACCCCGATACCGTAATACTCAGCGAGCTTCTTTAAGCTATTACCTACATTCGCGTTGTGTAATGCCCTGCCCATAGATAGTGTGTCAAAGATCACCTTCGGGTATATCCCATAATGGAACGCTAGAATCGCTGCGTCAAACATCGCGTTGTGCATAAGGACTGCGTTATTCTCTAAGTCCAGTCTTTCTAGAGCGCATTTAGTTTGTTCGTAATCGCCACTAAACCATTTAGGCTCGCCGTCATTTATTTGTGCGCCTACACCTATCACTTCAAACTTGTCACTGTTGATATAGGCATCGTAGGTTAGCTTGGTTAAGCTATGGTCTTTACTGTAATAGCTCTCGAAGTCCAATGTTATTATGCTCATCACTTCACCTCTTTTATGCAATCCACAACAACGTGCTGAACTGCTAGACTCTTTTTAATTGTTTGGCAGTCAGCAAATTTAACGTGTTCGACTGATGCCACATAGTTTGTATGCGGCTGCCCAAGTGCTGAGAATGTCACAACAGCACTGATAATTACCATTAAAGCCATTTAAACCTCTTGATTAAATCCTGCGAAAGTACAGGGAGTTGCTACCTGTTTTCCAAGTAGCAAGACTCTTTACTCTCCTCGTGCTTTGGCTAGGGCTTTGTGTGCGTCATCACTCAACCATCTCCAATTAGTATTTGTTCATAGACCCCCACAACGTAATTCATATCGAAACGCATATCTCCAATCTTTAATATGCCATTCTCAACAAGAACATCTTCACCTTCGCAGTATGTTGGTTCTATTTCGTAAATATCAGATTCATCCGTTGTTACTAAAAATTTTCTCATCACTTAACCCTCTCAAACTTGGTGATAAAATCAATAATTGAATACACATCAAATCCTTTTGTCGCTTTCTTTTGAAAAACGACATCATCGTCATTCAATGCAATTACCTCTACTTCTGTCTTATTTAATTTCCAAACCTGCCCAACCTCAACTTTTGGTGCTGGACGTTGTTCTAAGGTTTGTTGCCAGTCAGGATTTATTTCTGCTGCCATGAATCTACCATAGTTATTACAAACCCATGATGCGCCCAACTGACATCTAGGCTTTTCATCAAACCAATTCCAACCGCCATCTTTATCATGAGCCAACCAATTTGCCCACTCTGGCGCATCGTTCCACGATGGTTTTATTTGTTGTGACTTGAGTTCATCGTATTCTTTCTTGACCTGTTCGAAATCCTCATATATACCTTGATACATTTCAGAAAGTTCTATACTGGAGAAATGTACTGGCTGTGCGAAGGTTTGAGTTGCTAGGTATTTTGTAATGACAGCGTGACATTCAGCAGGCGAATTAACCTTTGGCTTTTCACAAACAAACCAAGTTGTTAGTTGTTTAATTTGAAAATCACTAAGCCCAACAACCACAGGTTCAGGCTTGTTTTTTTCTAGCCATTCTTGAATTACTTGGTTTTGTTCGCTGACATATTCACAGCATTCAATTTGTGAAAGTAACTCACGCACTTTTTCTTTATCAATACTCATTTTTAAATTCCAATATCAAGCCTGCGAAAGTACAGGGAGTTGCTACCTGTTTCCAAGTAGCAAGACTCTTTACTCTCCTCGTGCTTTGGCTAGGGCTTTGGCTAGTGCTTTGTTTGCGTTATCAATCAAATTGCTTTGAATATCAGGCGCAATAAAAAAACATAACTCAAGTATTTCTTCCAAAGCCACATACAAATCAGGCGCGGCGGCAATTAAGTTGGCGTTGGACTCAGTATCTATTGCGTGAGCGATAACTTTGTTACAACCTGTTTCGTCATCGAAATCTCCTTCTTTACCAATATCCAAAATGCCGTTGTATCTTTCATGAAGCTCCCACGGCGCAGGGGTAAATTTTGTTTCAGTCATCTTCAAACTTCTCCGCGTGCTTTGGCTAGGGCAGCGCGAGCTTTTTCAATAATAAATGTTTCCATTCCGTTACCGAAATCGTGCATTGTGACAACTGACTGCAAAGCCTCATATAATTCAGGTGCGGCGGCGATTAGGTTGGCGTGCTTTAACTTATCATGCTGGTTAAAATCACCATTCATTGATGCGACAACTTCCCCGTCTGGGTAATATCTTACATAAGTTCCATAAGGATTTTGGTAGGCAAACCAAGGTTCGGGGGTAAATTTTGTTTCAGTCATTTTTAACTCCTTTTCCAATTTCATATCCTGATAAAAACCCAATGATTAAGATAAATATGCAATAAAGCGATACAAAAAATTCACTGCTACTCATCACTCAACCCTCCCAAATTTTTCAAGTTCATCATCCATCAATGATTTAAGCCAATAGCTAACTACGTTACCAAAAACAATGCCGAAAAATATACCTACAAAAACAGACCAAATACTCATCACACAACCCTCTCAAACTTAGCAAGGAAATCTTCAAGTGTGCGGGTAAATTCTGTTGGATTTATCTCGCACGCTGTTAGCCAATAAATAACTGATTCCTGCCATTCTTCACCTATTTTCACTAAACCTAAAGACTTAACAGTATAGTTTTCTTTGTTTTTCAGATTTCGCCAAACCTGCCCGACTTCAATTTGTGGTTCTGGTGGTTTGGGGCGTTGTTCTAAGGTCTGTGTCCAGTTTTTGAATTTAACCAAAGTGCTTCGCCTATCTTGATACCAATTACCCGCTTTAGGGTATGGTTTATCCTCATACCATAGCCATTGATTATCCTTATCCTGAGCCAACCAATTCGCCCAATCAGGTGCTGATTCCCAACTCGGTTTTAGTTGTTGTGGTAGTGCGAAGGTTTGAGTTAAGAGAAATTTTTTCAAATCGCAGTACAACCTTCTTTGCTCGGTTGTAGATAACCCATACCATGTTGCGAACTTGTCAACCTGCTCATCAGTAAGTCCAACAACGACAGGCTGTGGCTGGTTTTGCTCTAACCATCTTTCAATCATCTCAACTCTGTATTTTTGAGCTGGTTCTGCGCGTACCCTTTCTTCCAACTCGCGCACTTTTTCTTTATTAACACTCATTTCTTCCTCCAATTTCTATCATATTCACGGATTTTTTCACGGTTCTTTTCTCTCCAAGCGGCGGCGGTTTGTTTGCGCTTCTCAGACCTTTCATACTTGGTTCTGTCATATACTGCGTTCTTAGCGTAAACCTTCTCTCTGTTACGCTCAACGTAAGCGCGTTGCCTTTCATTATGCCTTAAACGGCGTACTTCAACAGGATTGACAAACACCATGCCGACTTGAGATTCTTTTGTTTTGGCTAGGATTTCTTCTGCCTCTGGTTCATCATATAGAACTAGCATTTCCACCTCGCCGCTTAAATACTATGCTCAACGCATGGTCAATACTTTTTGTGTCATAAGTATTGGCGTGGTTTTTTCCTGTGTAGGCTATGCCTACGGGTCTTACGGCTTTTCGCAGTATTATAGCTTTAACATTTTTCGGTTTTAGTCCGTGCGCGGCGCAGTAGTCAGCGATAGTTATACCTTTATCCGTGTACCGTGGTGTTATGGCTACTAAATTAGCTTCGTCATATATCGCGGTTAGCACTCCGCGCTTACCTTGCCTTACCAAGCGGTTGCAAGACAGCTTATTAGCTCTTACCCACACTGTTACCGTGTTATACGATACCCCTATTTTTTCGGCGTATTCTTTGAGCGTTATTTCAGTCATGCGCTTCTCCTATATCAATAGTATCGCGTAGTCCTCTAAAACTGGGGAACCGCGGCTTGTCCACTACGCCAATCGGGAAATACTGATAGCTTACGACTCTACCTAACATGAACGGCTGATTATCCCACATTACTTTACGTTGTTCGTCATTGAAGCCCGTGCCGATATTGAACTCAACGCCTGTTGTTAAATCTTTGACTATCAACGCACCGAGCGTACCCGCGGGTATTTGATTCTCTTGATGCGAACTACGTTTAGTATAGCCACGCGCGTCAAGGGTCGCGTCGTTAGCGTTGTGCGTCTTCTCTTCGAAACCCACAATAATGGCTTCAGATGTATCAAACCGTTTATATTTCATTAACAGTTGTTCTTTGAGCGTACTGCGCCCGTACTTATACCGACCTTGCGGGTCACGCAACATTATCCCTTCATATCCTGCTTCAACTAACTGGTTCTCGATATTCTGCACATCGGCTGAGTTGTAGCAGTGTGATTGCGTAACGTGTTTTATTGCCCGACTTCTCGGTATATTGTCGATTCGCTGTATGTAGCTGCCTGCCCCTAACTTATCGAACACATAGAACATCATACAGTCTGCGTCAGCATTGCGCGTCATTACACATGACGTTGTTTTATTGAATACATCGGGCGCGGTGGGGCTTCCAAAAATCAGTTCGCCATCTAGCCCTTCAAATTCTGGTCTGCCGTAACGCGCTTGGAGTTGTGCATTGGGGATGGGTTTTAACGTGCGGCTTACCAGTACACCATCAATAACTAAGGCGCGAATACCATCGAGTTTTGGCGAAACTACGACTGGGTACTGTATGGCTGCTAGGTCTTTACACGTCGCAGCGAGCATCGGTTTAATTTTCTGTGTCATGTTGTTTTCCTTATATTAACGTCACTAGCCCTGTCGGCTAGGTAGGTGTCATTATATTACAGTTTTTATCGGTGTCAAATTTTATTACACTTTTTACTGCTTTCCGTTGCTAGTTGTTACTTCGCGTGGCTAGGTAGCTTTCCAAAACAGGAAGGTTATCTTTGTGGATAACGAGGGCTACGCCGCCTGCTGCGCGTATGTTGGCTAGGTTCTTTTCCTGAAGCGCGGTGGGTTTTTTGGTTGCGTCGGCTTTGGTTTCAACAGCGATAAACTGTCCGCTGCTGCATATTAAGAAGTCTGGCACGCCTGCGCTGCCGTAACCTGTACCCATCGGCAGCGTATAATACGCTCCGTATTGTTTGCATAGGGCTTTCACTTTTTCTTTTACTTTCTTTTCTGGTGTCATGATTCATAAAACCTTTGTTGGAATTCGAGGTATGAGTATGTGTAGTAGAACGCTGGCTGCGCTACGTCTTGTAGTGTTACTGATTTTGTATAACCTTCCCCAAACCGCATTAGACCTACACAGACTACGCGATAACAAGCTCCGTGCTTAACACACCTATAGGTATCACCTTGCTTCATGGCTAGTTTCCTCATTTTAATAGAATAATAGTTTCCCGACACGCTTGGCTTTTACGGGTGTTTTGTATCGCTTGCCTAGTTCCACGTTGTTAAAGTAATGGTATGGACTGGCAAAAGCCTGTGGGTATTCTACTGCGTAAGTGGCTAGACGTATTGACCTAAGATACGCGCTTACGTCGTTTTTCGGTATGCCAATTGTTTGCGTGTAGTGGCTAGGTGGCTTCCCTGATACCAGTGCCGTCCCTGAAAAATGTTGTGGACGATTCGCGCTGTATTTGTTAGCGTCTTGTGCCGTGTCGCATGGTGTCGGGTGGTGGTGGTTGTGGCTGTTGTTTAAAATGGTGCTTATTACAAGTTGCTGTGCGCGGTCGCCTTGTCCGCGTGCTTCGATGTGTGCCGTTGCCGCAAGGCATAGTGCATGGGCTAAAGCGGCGGCTGTCGTGAGTGCTGGCATTATTGCTGTGTCCGTTGTTAAATTTTGAGTAATAAAAAGGGCATAACGGTTGGTTCCGTTATGCCCTCGAAAGGTCGCCTTATTGTTGGCTGTTTAGTTGTTGCTTATGTACGCATTACTCGTGGGGTTTTAGTTTTTTCGATTCTCCATATTGTGGCGGGTTGTGTGTCGCGTCGCGTTCGTAGCTCTTTGACCGCTTCGCGTTCGTAGGTTGAACTGAAAACCGTTAGCCACATTTGCGGCGTTTGTGCCTGCACGCTGTATAGCGTGGCTCGTGTCCTATAAAGTCCTTGCATTGTCTATCCTTTTATTGTATGTTGCCATTACTGTCAAACTGCCATTCATTAGCGCGTCGGCGCGTGTATGTCATTGCTTTATCCTCTAGGCACGTTTGATTGCGCGTCTAAAAAACTTCTCGATTGTTTCAAGTTTTATGCGTGCGCATTGCACTTCAGTTAGTTCCAACTGGGCGATTAGCTCACCTGTTTCTGCGCGGTGATATGGCGCGTCGCGGTAAAAAATTGTTAGGTCCAGCGTGATTTGGTGCTTGTCATCTACCCACGCGCGAAACTGCGCTATATCTATGTCTGACCCGTCGCTGTAATATCCTGCTTCGTACTGCCCAAAAGCTGGGTGGTTGTAGTAGCTCTCGCTGTTCGCGTCTGGATAGTCCGCTAAAAATTCCTGCTTCAGCATCTGTTGCAAGCGTTCCTTTTCTTCTTTCTGTCCTTTGGTTATGTAGCTGCCTGTGCTTAGTGCGCCATAGTGCAATACATCCACGCGGTAGCCGCCCATAGTCCAGCTCCAAAATCCTGGGCGGCTTTCCCACTCTATCGCGCTGGTTGTCACTTCTGACAACTCCAGAAACCCGAACCCATCTAAAAATAGGCTGGTGTTTTCTGCTAGTTCTGCGATTTGCATTAGCTTCTTTTGTACCCACGCTGGCACTCGTGGGTTAAATGCTTTTTCATTTTTCATTGTTTTATCCTCGGTTGTTGTGCCGTGCGAACGTTCGCACGGCGTGGGGGTTGGGTTATTTGATACTTTTAAACGTGCTTGTTATGATTAGCCAACAATTTTTGTTTCCGTGCTTGCCTTCGGCTTGACCAATTACGTCAAAACCTTTTGACTGCAGGTAGGCTATTGCCTGCGCGTTTGTCGCGCTTATGTCATAGTCATAACTTAACCGCTGCTTTTCTTCAAAGCGTGGACTGTGCAGCGTGATATGCGCTCCTGAAGTGCCATGACTAAGAGTCACAGCGATAATGTGGAAGTTTTGTGTTTTTCTTTGTGTCATTGTCTTAACTCCTTACTCCTTTATTTAATTTCCCATTTAAACGGGGCGTTTTTTAGCTTTTCGCGTAACTGTGCATCGTTTTAGCGTGTTCGAGTTCGTACAGTGAAGTTATCAGTTGTAATTCTTGGTCTGTTAGTTTTTGGCGTTTGGCTTTCGGCGTGTCTTTGTCTATCGCGTGTAAGCGCAGCAAAGGAAAGT
>OGVW01000022.1_pt1 | contig 23759 bp, 33 predicted proteins | sample 1575821 | NCBI WGS metagenome assembly OGVW01 (sample SAMN07581525, study PRJEB24739) | freshwater metagenome | place: Singapore | collected 2015-01
GTTTCCCAGTCACGATACAGCAATTTGGGTGATGCTTTCAGTGATCAGCTTTTTATGTTTTTTCGAGAAAGAAACGGTATCATCATAATAGGTGAATCCACAAAATCCACAGTCAATGCCGTGATTAGTGACCTCCGCTACTTTTTCTTTAAAATCCTCCCAACCTCCTAACTGCCGAATAACAGCAGCAGTCAATTTAGGGTTAATGTTTGCGGCTTTCAGAAAATCGCTCATTTTAATTTTTTGTGACATGGTTTTACTCTCTTTACAGTTAGGGATTGTGTTTTGATTATCAGAAACTGGATAATTAAAATCTATCCAGCTTTGACAATTCTTTTTTGTTGCACCGGTGAACAAGGTTTTTCCCTGACTACCGATAACACGAAAACGGCTACCGATTGGTAAAATTTTCATGCTCAAACGCAAGCGTTTATTAACATCAATATAATGTTTTTGTCTTGTTTTAGCATTGTATGTCATGCTTTCCACTCTTTCGCTTTAAGAGTCTTAACACGCTTACAAGATTGTAAGCTTGCATACATTTCTGCATCGTCAATTTCGGAGATTTGCAAATTGCTGTGCAATGAGTAAATACCATTTCCGATTAAGTAATCAACAACGATTGCAAGAGCGCGTGAATAATGCGGTGCTTCAAGACAAAATTCATACACTTTGCAATGTGCATTATTTTCAATAATCACTTCAGCGAAAAACTTTGCCATTTAATATGCTCCTTGTCTTTCTGCTGATTCGCTCAACAGTTGATTGCTCCAGCCCATGAAAAACCGCCCACATTTACCGTCACGATTAGCGGTTACCGCACCATCGACTCCAAAACGGATATTGCAAACTCTGTAATTAGCGCGTAAATACTTACCGACTTGTCGTTTCTGTTTAAGTGTAAGCATTATCTATTCCATTTCAATCACTGCAACAATCTCGAATGCTAGATTATCTGCATCAATACTATCTATCACGTCATTAAAAGCGTTTTCCGGCTTTTCTGTTGTGTTTACAATGTAAAAACATTCGCCAGATTTTAAGATGACTAGCTTATCACCGCCTTTACCTAACCAATTGCTATGCACTAATAACTTTTCTGGATTATCTGCTAGTTTGAGATAATCAAGACAAGAGACAAGCATATTAGCCGAATATTGCAAAATAGTATCCGGACTATCAAGAACTTCTATTCTCTCGAATTCATCAAGGAATAAATCATCTTTATCTAATGATTCGAGAAAATCAACAGCAAAGCCATTTATTGATTTTTCTGAATAATCATTCAGATAGTTTGCCGTTAAATTGCAGCTAGCAAAATAACTGTTTGCAATATCGTTAACGCCCATTGACATTATTAGTGTATGCCATGGTTTTTTGAGTTTTACCGTTTTCATACAATACCCTTTCTCACGTTCAGGATCACATGCCCACGTTTTAACGTGGGCATCCTGATTTAATCTAAATTCTGACTGGCATTACCAAACCAACAAGTTTATTTCCGCCCTCGTCCTCTGAATCAAACTTAGCTCCAGCTTGTCCATTATGCTGTAGCTTAACCCAAGGATATTTACCACCAAGAAACTCACCATTAGCTTTCTGACATGCAAGCAAGTATTCATAGTTAAAATGTGCAATCTCACCTGATGGCTCTTGCGGAATCACTCGATTAACATCTGGGAATTTACCGTCCACTGGAGTGATTTGTACACCACTCTTTCCGGTGACAGTCATGCCGTTAATCACTTCAACACGGTTATCACCTTTGATGCCTTTGTGTGCTGTTACAATCATCTTCAGAGTGTCGTTATCAATGATGTATTCACCATCGCTCTTAATGCTTTCACTTTTGATTAAAAGAGCCATGTGGCCATTTGTTGCGGCCATCTCACCATTGCGTACCATCACGCCATTCAGACAATAACGCACATCTTTTTTAGCCGCTGCTAACATTACGGCTTTAAGCCACGCTAATTTTGGAATCTCGAAATTCATTTTTAATGCCCTTTATTCACGTTGAAAAATTAAATAATGCTGTTTCTGTCTTTACCACGTTGCGCAGCAATCATAGCGACTACTCAAAACAAGACATTATAAAGCAAACTACTGTTTCAAATTTGCAGCTTGCTTTATAATGCGCTCTCTTTCTGTCTTTACCGCGTTGCGTAGCAATCGGGGCGACTACTCAAAAGAGAGCTTACATTATTTTGATGCTATCTGTGTTAGACTAACGCAATCAGGCTCCTCACCCATCCACTTTTTAAGTGTCGCTAGTTTCCGTTGTTTTCGGGGTGCCTTCCCCGCGTACCGATAGCCGTACGTTTTCCAGATTGTTAAAGACGGTTGTTTGGCTTTTGCCCTACCCCGCTGCAGCCCCTTGTTGCTTTCGCTGCATCCATGTATCGAATTATACATGAGCCAAAAAAGATAGCAAGCGATTTTTGAACAAATTTATAAAAATAAAACTCATAACATCATGCGATAAATTCATTGCTTGTTTTGTTTACATACTGCTTGTTTTGTGTTATTCGCGCGCGTGTTCATTCTAATAGTTTTCAAACTCTATTTTGCAGCTAGGTACCCCAATGCGCTAGGTACCCCAATGCGCTAGGTACCCCAATGCGCTAGGTACCCCAATGCGCAAAAAAAAATAATCCTTGACTACTCTTTACCTATGCCCTATGATCAACATCACCATACACAAGCGGTCATTGCTTAGAAAATGACACAAGTCCCTTGATATCTTTTTTTGATATGTGTCGGGAGAGAGGACTGCGCCCGTTAGAAACGTAACGCTAAAAATTAGCATATAATGCTAACAATTAGTTAATGAAGGTTATTTCATGCCAGTAAATCAGGTATGGCCAGCTTTTTGTGCTAATTTGATGGATTTTAAGAGGTCTCGATTGGTCTGGGGTCATTCTAAATAAATTCCCATGTACGAATCGAAAAATTTTTAGAAATCCCATCAAAATTGGTGAGGAATGGATTTTATAGAAAAGTGCTTGTTCGGAAATTTTTGAGAAAATTGTGGCTGAAAAATTTTAATGCTTTCCTAGAAAAGTGCTTGTTCAAAAATTTTTTAGAAATTTGTGGCTGAAAATTTTAATTTTTGAAAATTATCATATCTCATTAACAGGTAATCCCCTTCTTCACGACCTTCCCAGTTATCCGCCGTTATCGATAATCCTCATAAATCACTCACAATCGTTCTATTTTACGTTATCTTATCAACTTGGTACAAACGTCTATCAGCATATAGATCGTTCAATACAGGCCGATTGTGTGGCTTTTATGGCTATTATATTACTGATGTTGGCACACACTAGGTAAAAACCTTTTAGCTAGTTAATCACATTATTGAACATTACATCACAACGTGGTGCAGAGTTGATCGCTGTACGCTTTATTAAAACAATATGCCCTGCACCAATCCTAAACTACGTCTTAGCTCAATTTAGCACACCTTCTATTATCGCTCATCACCATCTTGCTTACCTTCTCTCATGTCAATCGTTGCATCCAAATTAAACATATCCATGAAAGATTCAACTGTCTGGTGACATCCCTGACTGTTTATTGGTGATTGATCTGTGTAAAACATCCTGCCTACCTCATAACTGAATTTACTTCCAACAGGAATGAACTTATGCTCTATTGTCTGCATAGCAAAATACTCAACACCGCCTTCTTTAACGAATGCAGGTGATGTAGTGAACACTGATGTATTGCTTCTAGGTATTCTCAACAATACTCTTACACCATTGCTCAGAATCACCGGATGTAGAAATAGCTTACTATGCGGCTTACTTCTAATCTTGTCAGAAATAATCTTAATGCCCCACAAAGCCTTCATATCATCTAAACCATCTTTACCTGTATTGTCAGCATGGCTGGCATTGTTATGACTGTCATCCACTTCGCTATTACCTGATCGTTTCATGTTTTTAACTCCCTTTGATTACTGATTGAACCACTGTGAGAAGGTATGGTATATGTGTTTTGTAAGATTCTCAAGAATTACTGCCAAACATTTTTTCAAATCTCTTGAACAATCCCTTCCTGCACTTTATTTTGCAAAAATTCCCATAAAACTTTTTCATTGGAAATTCTCCTGAAACTTTTTCAATGAAATATCTTATGGCATTTTGTTGGCAAAATATCATACCTGAGTTTACTAACACTTTACCATCCTTGTATAAAACAAAAAGCCCACACCGTTAAGGCATGGGCAAATGGTTTTGGTTTGTCAATCTTTCAAGTCAGCAAGAGAAGATAGTGTATTACTCTTTTCACGCTTTAGCAGCTTTGATGGAATATCCACTACGTTTTGTAAGTGTCTTGCACGGTTCAAAGCAATCACCGTTTTATACACCGCCTCTTCTAGGTCAGCACCAATCATGCTGATACGTCTTAAGCCAACACCAGTGCGCTTATAATAATACAACATCACTGACACTGTCTCTCCATTTCTGAATGTGTAATTCACATCCCATTGTGCAAACTTATCATTTTGAATCAACAATACTGGGTCTGGAAACTCTACCACTTCACCGCAGATTGCAATATCTTCCCCTTCCATAGTTACCACAACACTCTTATCTGATTGCTTTGCAATAGCGTACTTAGCAAACAAGTAACGAATGTTCATCTTGTCCTTAATCTCTTTCAGTGCCACTTTCATACATTACCACCTTTCTTTGCTGATTCGAAAATCTCAATACAACGATCCGCACTGTCTGCCACGTCCTTATCACCACGAATTCCAACATACCGAGGCAGAAACAATGATAGAGAGGAATCTTTCTTGTTGGTGATAGTATCGTTAGCAATCACTTCTACAACGCTACCATGCCGCTTATTGTGCCACAGATCGGCACGTTCTTTGTCGGTAAATCCTGTACCTACATTCACCTTCAACTTACCACAAGAAGATTCTAAGCACATTGCACCTAACATCCCTTCTGCTTTCCCTTCACCTTCAATACTATCAACCCACAACAGGTCAACACTGGCCTCAAGTTTCATCTTGACACATTCTGTTGATGTTCCGTTTTTCCATTTGTGGGTCAGTGTTTTGATAACACTCCCCTCATGCCCAATTCCTATACGTAAATTGTTCAGGTTTATCGCATCTTCTAAACTAGATTCTACATAACTCTCAACTAACTCGATATGTGTCCAACTTTTCATCACAAAACTACACAAGTCACTAAAACATTTCCAATACTCTTTATCTGTTTTTCCTGACTTCCAATCACTGTACGGAAGCATATTCCATGCAATCATGTGTAAACTTGCCCATTCCGGTAACTCACCACCACTCAAAACAGAGTTTAGGATGCCGTTACTTTCCTTTCTGCCTAAGACCATCCCATGCTGCTTTACCACCAATTCACCTTCGATTGCGTAGTCTTTTTCCTTGCTATCACCAATTAACCATTGTGATACCCAATCAGGAAACTTGCTACCGTTCCTGCTATACATCGACAAACTTCCACCATTGTTTACCAATACAGCAAACATTCCGTCTAATTTTAACTGGCTATAGAACTGCTTTCCTTCAAAACTTTTAGAAATAATTTTGTCGGATAGCAATGAGCAACGCTGGTATGGAATATCAACAAGCAAGTCAGGCCATATACTGTTTACAATACTCACATTCACTTTTGCACGAATATCTTTTAGCACCAAATACTTGAACAACTCTCTTGATTCTTCACCTACTTCAGACATCCACCAACGAATTTTATCTATTGCAATCTGACCTGTGTAACCTCTCTCGGATAATGTTATTGCCAACCATAGCATAGATTCAAATTCATCTTCCATGCTGATACTGATATTCAGTGCTTGAGAATCTACATTGACACTCTCAAGTGTCTTTTTACCAATTCCTGTTGTTACTGATGGGCACAACGTCAATTTCAGGTATTCCTTTAATGCCTCATTGTTTTTGTTTGATTGTAGAATTTCCTTTTTCTCGTTTGTTCCGGTAGCTTTCTGCAGAGCGTGAACAATGCTCAATACTTCAATGTGCTTTTCCATGCCAGTTCCTTTAATACACCGTTAAAGACAAGCCAATCTTACATTAACATACATCGTGCGTCAACCATGAAACAAAAAAAACAGCAGAAGCATTACGCCTCTGCTGCCTTTACTGGTTACACCAGCCCTAATGTTTCTTTTAACTTGCCAGTCACATACAACTGACCTTTTCCTGTAATCAGTGTGATCAAGTTAATGTAGTCTTGGCTATCATACTCATTCACTGTTTCAATCACTTCAAACAGACCTTCATTCACATAACGCTGATAAGGTACGTTATCTTTCATCAGGTACTTATTATCACGAAGCCATTTGAACAACTTGTTACGTCCAATTTTCCATTCCTTTGGTAGAAGTTTTGCAAACTCTCCAATCGACAATGTACCGTCTGAACGCTCCACTGTCTCAGCAAACTCTACCTTTGGCTTTTGCTGTTCTAGCAAGCGTTGACGCTCTTCAGCTAATGCTGCTTGCTGTCCTGCTAACAATAATGCCTCTGATAGTGTCTTAGGCATCTTAAACTGAGCGGATTCTTTTTGTTCCAGTTCTTGCCACCGATCAATGATTCGTGCTCGCATTGCTACACTATACCCAGATACCAAAATAAGTGTCTCACGCTTTGGTAAGTTGTAGCACTTGTATTTCTGACCATTTTGAGGGTGAATGTAGGTGTTCTCACTTTTGAGGAGACCCTCAATGTCACCTAATTGTTCAAACATCGCCTTAATATCGCGCACTACATTGTCGTGTCGTTTACCTGTTAACTCTGCAATCTCAAGGCTAGACATCGTTAATACATTGTTTGCTTCTAAAACTTGAATGTTCATGTTTTCCATGATTATCTCCAGAAATGATTACTTGGTTTACTTGGCTTACTTGGCTTAATACTGCTTTTACCACTGATGATACTACAACTTACCATCCGCTTTCAATCTACGTTCAATCGTTTTTACTGACTGCTCCTTCCATTTTTCCCACCCATCTACTATAGAGCATTTTTCATTGTGTGGCAACATAATATGCTTCATCAGAACAGGGTCAAGATGCTTACGGCTATCATTCAAGTATGAGCACCCATCAGCAGTCCACTGAACAAGGTACAGGTTATCCCGTCCAAACGCGTCTACCAGTGTTGCCACTTCCTCTTCAAACCCTACACCAGCCACCACGACATACTTGTGATGATCTTTTACATTCTGTGCAATGTGCTTTGCCAGACACTTACCAAACACATCGTTACCAAAGATAGGCTTCATCAATGATTCAGATAGGTGAATGTAGAACTGACGGCAAGACATACCTCCTAATTCTTTTCTTGCCTTCTCTTTATCAAGGTCATACCAACGCTTAAACACGTTGTTATCAATCCCTGCAACACCTAGAACAGAATCAGCCAAAACATCCACACCTTGCTTGAAAGAGCAAACAAAGGCGTTATCAATCCGTTCTAGCAACATAGCCAACGTATCCTTGCCTGCTCTTGGTGGTGCATTAAGTAGTAAGATCGGCTTATTCATTATTATGCCTCAAAGTATTCGGCGTTGGTAGCATCAATAATACTGAGAATTATATCTCTTTTCGGGTTCGTTAGTTTTGCATCCACGAATAGATATTCCCAATAAGTGCTTACCACTCCCCAAACTCTTTTATCACCCATCTCAACTAAGTTATAGACAACAGATTCATCATCACCGTAAAACTTAATTTCCTGCTCTGTTATCAGGTGACGTATATCATCTATTTTTACAAATATTTGACGGCCCATAGTAGTATCCCTCTCTCTTTTAATGTTTTAATTAACCGCGTTTGCTTTCATTCGCAATCAGTTTACGGAATTGAATCCAGTTCTTTAATTTACCAGACCAGCAGTCATAATAACGGTCAATATGTGTAACACCTTCAGGCCACATATCAGGACGTGTTTTAACGTCTGTTGGTAAATTCATCGGTGTTGCTTGGTGTGTTGTAGGGCTTGCGTGTGCTGGCTTTGTTTTGCTGCCAATGTTCAGTTTATCAAACACTGCCTCAGCTTTCTCGATACTATCATCACATTTCCGATAGCTTACTTGAGCACAGCATGATGCACTTACTTGACGTGCGGTGAATGTTGAAATGTAATCACCGTTATTGTCTAGGTAGTAACGCTTCCCGTTTGCTTCACGGTATGTTCTCACATAAGGTACATGCCATTCATCTTCGTACAGTGTTTCGTATTCAGCCTTGTTTGCTGCTTCATACATGCAACGCGCCAGCTCTTGGAAATGCGGATCAGCGTCCTCGTGCATACGGAGATAGAAAAAGTTATTCCACTCTGTACCGCTAATCACCATCTTCACAATCTGGAATGGTTCATTAAGGCGGTTAGCAACCTGTTTATGAATACCAAGATCAACCATCTTGTAACAAATACCTTCAACGGAGGCAAAGGCACTCTCCCACAGTTCTTTTGCTTTCTGAGCAATCTCAGCATCAACTTCTTGTTCTGCCACCATTCCTGCTTGGTTTTTACCCCAATGGATTGGTGTAGCATGGTTTTCTTTCAAGTTCTCAAGCATCTTAGCCACTGGGATTGCACGTGATGATGCTGCATTCTTCTCCAACATACAGTGGGTGTTCACCTCTGCTAAAATGAACCGAGGAAACTCGATCTCAAATGTTGTCATTTTTGTATCACAGTAAGCACTCTGCGATGCTGATACTACTCGTGCCACTATACCGCCTTTGCCATTTACTTCTGATAAATACATTACCTTCTCCTTTGTTAAAATAAACAATGCAGCCATTGCAAGACACTACCTTACTCTGTAATGCCTTGCCATTCCTACACTATCACACCTTTTCGTTGTCTGGTAAATCTGATTCCTTTACAAACATTCCGTTAATCATTTTACCTTTACGGTCTTTGATCTCATCCCATGCCTTCTCCAAGCAATCTTTGAATGCAATACCCGATGCCTCGCTAAACACTTTCAACATATTGATTGCATCGCAATACGCTTCTTTCTTTGCTTGCATTCCGATCTTACAACTACTGATTGCTTCACCTAAGGTACATACCACTTTCAATGTATGTAAGTTTTGGATCAATGGTTTTTCAGTAAGCGATGCTGTTTCCTTGTAATCAAAACCGAATTGGTGCATACCTACAACTAGCGTTACCCAAGCATCACCGTACCCGTCTACTTCCTGATCCTTATCTACGGCATTGATAAGTTCAAGCAATTCTGATAGCGTCTTAAAGAACTGCTTTTCAGGATTACTTCCTTCAATCAAGTTACGATCTTTAGCCCACTTACCAACCTTGTTGAAGTAATCGATCTCGTAATCCTGTACCGCTTCATTTTCAAAAACCATTTTAATACCCTTTCTTCAGACTGTTGTTAATGCAGTAGTTAGCAATATCACCAACAACTTTCTTTAACTGGTTAATATCTTGCTCAATCTTTTCAATACGCCGATCAAGAGATACACAATACTGCTCGTTACTCTCAACACCTTCAAGTGCATCCTTTACATTGTCTAGTAGCTCATACAATGAGAATTCTGCATCATACAACTCAATATCGTCTGGATTCAGGTCATAGCAATTACCATCTTTCCAGCAGAATACACGTTCAAAGATATTGCTGTATTCATCAACAATGTATAAGTTACCGTTTACGTCTTGAACCACATCACCTTTAGTGAACATTTTACTTTCCTTCTTGTTAGTTAAGAATGTCTTGTAATTGATCTTCGCTGATACTAGCAGTCAGAAACACTTGCTGCAGAATATCAACCTTTGTTACAACATCGCTGTATGTGTTTGGCTCTCCTGTGTAATTCAACACTTCATATTCATGTTCATGTTCATCACTGAATGATTCGTACATTGAATCGATATTCATTTTCTTTCCTTACAGAATGTGTGGTTTCCTATCACTTCGCACTTCATCTTCTTTGACCACACTGGTTTAACTTGTTTGTGATTGTAGAAGTAAGTGTAATGGCTTAAGTGATTAAGGTGATTGTAACTGTTATTCACTGCCACTGCAATCAGTTTTTTAACTGCTTCTACATTATCTTTGTGTACGTTTACGCCAATCTTCCCTTTCCTATACCAAGAGAACTGTCTAGGCTGTCTGATAATATCGCAAACATGCTTACCTTGCTCTATTGACCTGTTCACGATAACAGCAGCTACGGCTTTCTTACCTTTAAGACCCTCCGTATTTGATTCGTATTGTACAGCAGATGCTAGGCACTGCACACTTCCTTTTTGTGTCATTCTGTATAATGCTTGCTCTGACAGATTTTTAGCCATTGCTGGCTGACACATAAAAGATATTGCCATACATGAAGTGCCTAGCATTGCTTTCATTATACAACTCCCTTCATACTTCTTTCATTCGTTGTCATCTCAGGTGATGTCTTGTAAACCATCTCAAGAACAACATATTCCTTGTTATGCTTCATAGACAAGTCGTGTGCCAGTTTTAACGCCTCACTTTGATTCATCAAATCACACCACATCGGAGATGTTTTAATTGCCTCTTTGTTTTCGATGTTTGTGTGTACCAGCGGCATTACGATAAAGTTTTTCATTTGTTTCTTTCTGTTTGTTGAGAACATGCGGTGGATTTTATACATGCTCTCAACTTGTGTCAACAACTATTTAACAATGTTTTAGAAACTCACATTCTGTGTTGAAATCCATTCATCCTTATCCCACAGCGTGTGAGTAGCAGGGTCATAGTAAACCTCACAGGCTAACCCAGTCCATCCTGTAGAACGTGATTTCAATACATGCACAAACGTGGTATTACGCTCCACCAAATCCTCTGCATTCTTGTTACGTTGCAAGGCAATGTTTACACCTGCTGAACGGTACTGTGTACCTGACCCGATAATCTGCTCCTCTGTCAGGAATGCACCCTGGCTTGCTGATTTTTCACCACTACCTGACTTGCGAACATGCGAGATATTGAAGATGATGCAGTTATGTTGCTTTACAACTTTCTTCTCCCATGCCATCCACTCATCAACAAACTCTATAGGCTTACCAGAGAACACATCACTTACCACATCGATAACAATAATCTTGCATCCACATGCGATAATCAGTTCTTCGATTTGCTCTTTCAGTTTAGAGTAATCACCACGATCATCCAGTAAAAATAGGCGGCTTGTCCCATCTTCTCGCTTAAAAAGACGATGTGCAGCTTCCTCTGCCTCTTTACTTGCCACAAAGTCCATACGTTCTTTTTTATCTGCTATCAGCGCAATCTTACGTCCAAGATAATGTGAGAGAAGGTTTTCACCGTATTCACCACTCTCCGCCTCTAAAGACACAACGCCAACATTCAAATCTAACTCAGTCATCCAGTAGGAAACACACTGATTGATTGCACTACTTTTCCCTGATCCGCTTCCAGCAAGGACATTGCAAATGTATCCGTAATTTACCCCACCAGCTAACACGTCATTCACTTTTTTCCACATAGGTGGGAATTTTAGTTTGTCCACCATTGCACGTTGTTTGATTTCCTCGTAGATTTTATCACTGTCAACAATAGCTGCTGAAGTGTATAAACGTGCCTTCCAAAAATCTGAAATAAAGTCTTTTTCCTTCCCGTATTTAATATACTCATCAGCATCCTTGTATCGCATTTCCATCACATAGGCTTTACCTTTAGGTAGCACTTTGCAGATACTTTCTGTTGCATCCTTCCCTGCTTGATCGTTGTCCATGCACACGACAATTTTCTTAAACTGGCAAAGCCATTCATATTGTGCTGCTAATTCTTTTGCGGCTGAAGGTTCACCGTTTACAGGGCAAACCACTGCGACAGGGTCGTAAGCATCTTTTCCACGTTGTTTTTGATCATCTAAGAGCATTTGGTAAGCTGCCAACATCTTAACCTCTCCACCGACAACTAAGAGTGTATGGTTAAAATTCTTGAACCGGAATTGACCAATCAAATCACACTCTTTATCAACCTTTCCTACTGGGTGAGAAAAGTCTTTAGGGAATACTCGTGTTTTGTATCCTGCAAGCATTGAGTTTACGGTAGTTGGCACATACTGCTTAATTGGTTCTCCTGTTGCAGTATCGTACTCATATCGAACACCGAAGTATTTACTTACTTCATCACGGATTCCACGATAACCTTTACCGGATACACCAGTGTATGACTTAATCCGTTCATTCTCTTCGTTACTAATAATTTCCCGTGTCATTACCTCATCCTCATAATCATCAGAGACATCGTTTGTTAAAGCATTACGCTTCGCTTTCTCGTCATCAGAAAGCACCGTGTAATTACATTTCCAACAGTAACCGCCTTTCCCATCACCATACCAATAAAAGTTATCACCTGCATGATCGCCACCTTTCTTACGACATGCAGGACACGGGTTCTTACCTACCCTGTAACCGTTGTTTTTCCCTACCTCGTACATAGTAAAGCAATCCTTATCGTAGTGAAGAGATACGATTGTATGGTTTGGCAGGTATTCTGTCAACAAGATAGTGGCCAATGGTGATGTGCATCGTCCCACAGGTATTTGTGAAATTTTATCATCCGTTGTGTCTAAATTTTGAACACAACAAGAGTGAATTTTTCGCATGTCGGTAGGCTTTACTATCGCGAATTTTCTGCTGCATGTTTTTATAAATAACAGAATAAATAAAAGAAAAACCCTTTCTTCGTAGTAGAGAGTAGTGAGAGAAGATACATAGGCACTCTCGTACAGACACCGTAAGACAAAGTGACAAGACTTCTTTATGTTTGTGTTCAAAACCAATCCAAGAATGGCTGTAGAAGCCACACAATCGGCCTGTATTGAACGATCTAGTATGAAATGTATCATTGCATACCTGCATGTGTTTTAACGCAATACAGAGGCTTTATGAGCGTTTATGCAGTCTTAAGGTTGTCTTGATAGTCTGTTGTTGACACGGAACATCTAGTTAAGGCACAATGCACATGATCATTCATTCAGGAGGTAGTAACATGAACGCATTACAAGCACTGAGCATCTTAGCTAAGACACATCCATCCACCATCGGTGTAGATGGCTTAGAGCACCATATCTTGTTGGTTATGCTTGGTTGTGCAGATAAGAACATGATCGTTGCTTGTGGTGGATACAAGGCCATTGCAGAGCGTGTTGGTAAAACTACTCGCACAAGTAACGAACGTGTAAACCATTTGATCGAACTAGGTTACATTGAGATTCACCAGAACAAACGCTGGTGTGTTAGCGGTTGGACTAAGACCCAATTCCGTGTTACTGACAAACTGTTGGAAACATTGTCTGGAGAGCAATGGGAGGACGTTCAAGAGAATGATATTGCACCAGTAATCATCACACATCATGGTATCAAGGTTAAGTCTAACAAAGACGTTGATATGTCTTTTGTTAAGCAGGTGATGGATAAGTTACAACGTGGTCAGTTGCTTACATTGCTCAAGACTTACAGTGAGAAGAAGATGTCTGTGCAATATGCTATCGAGTATGCTAAAGCGACAAAGCGTGATGTGAGAAGTTGGTATGCCTACCTGATGAAGTGTGCAGAGCAATACAACGATTTTGGCCTGTTGGTCAGAGAGATGAATAAGCAGTCTGCTAAGAAACAAAATGTTGTAGTAGCAGATAAACTGCAAGTGGAAGATAAGCCAGTTGTTGCACCGTCTGTTAACGTGTGCAATAATCAAGACACATCAAATGGTTTAGCAAAAACTAGCGATGTAGTAGAACTACCAACCCAAGCTAATAAAGGTACGTCAGCTAAGAATGCCTTGAATGCTGTTAAAGAAATGCTGTTAAAGAAATGCTCAAAATGAAGAAAGGTGTTTGAGATGTTAATCGATGAATTGGATACATTGCTCAATGTGCTGAATCAACGTATGGACGAATGCAATCAGCAGGCAGATAGTGAGAGTAAGTTTGAGATTGCAGGATATACTCGTGGTGTTGCTAACGGGCTGTCTATTGCCATCTACACGTTAGATTATCTTGTCAATTCTTGGAAAGAGAAAACACCAGAGGATTGGCGAGATAACATGAAACTAGCAATCCATAAGAAAATCCTTATTGATGCAGTCAACGATCTACATGCTGCAAAGGAAACGATGAAGGTGTGTGAATCTGACAGGACGTATAAACAATTCTCAGATTACGCAATGGTTGTTGAGATTGACGGATTGAACGACATTGCAAATATACTGAAAGGTTTGTAATATGCTGATGGCTGTGTTATTGTTTGTTCTTGGTAGTTTGTGTGAGTAGCATTCGTAAATGGTTTGTTAATTCAGGGAGATGTAAAATGGAAAAGAATTTGACGGTAATTGAGAGCAGCAATGTGCTGACAATGTCTAGTCTTGAAATTGCTGAACTCACTGGCAAACGTCACGATAATGTGATGGCTGATATTGAGAAGATGTTGAAAGACTTAGAAATTCATGCTTATGATTTTACAGGAACGGCTTTTTACGAAGTAAACAACGCTAAACGTTCGCGTAAAATTTACAACTTACCTAAATAGCTTGCAGACTTACTGCTTACGAAATACAAAGGTCTTAGCCGAGTACCTCATCGTATTCGTGAAGAAGCCTCACTAAAGACTATAGAGCAACTATTAGGTATTTCACTGATTCGTCAATACAAGTGCTTAAACTATAGAATAGATGGCTACCACCCAGAGACAAACACTGCTTACGAAATTGATGAACCTGAACACAAAAGCAAAGAAAAGCAAGATGCTGAACGTCAATCAAGGATTGAAGCTGTGCTTGGTTGCAAGTTTGTAAGAATTAAACTGTAACATCACGCTAATAACTGCCACCGTACGCCATGCCTTTACAGGTGTGGCGTTTTTCTTTTATGGAGATGGTAAATTACTGTTGACGGACAGGTGTAACGTGTTCTATGATTCGTCTGGTAGTATTTTTCAACACAACAAAGGAAAACAGAATGAACAACAATCTGATGATGATTGATAGCAGCAATGTGTTGACAATGTCGAGCTTAGAGATTGCAGAGTTGACAGGGAAACGACACGACAATGTAGTGCGTGATATTAAGGCGATGTTTGAGCAATTAGGTGACAGTGAGGGTCTCCTACGAAGTGAGGACACCTACACTCACCCTCAGAATGGTCAGAAATACAAGTGCTACAACTTACCAAAGCGTGAGACACTCTGCTTAGTTGCTGGCTATAATGTTCAGGTTCGTATGCGTATCATTGATCGGTGGCAAGAGCTGGAAGCTAAAGGTAATCCAGACTTGAGTACCGATGTTGGTAAACTGTTACTGATTCAAGAGATGGCAGCAAAGCAATTAGAGCTTATCTCTGAGAATAAACGCATCTCAGAATCACTATCTATTGCTGCACCAAAGGCTGAATTTGTTGACAGTTTTGTTGATAGCACTGGATTGAAAAGTTTCCGTAAAGTAGCAAAGATACTTGGTATCAATGAGCGTAAATTCCGTCAGTTCCTGGCTGATAACAAAATCATGTATAAGCAGAACGGTGATTGGTTGCCGTACGCTGAACATATCAATGCAGGACGACTTGTAAATAAGACTGGTGAGTTTCAAGGCAACGCTTTTATCTCTACCTACTTCACACCGAAAGGTGAGGTATGGATTGCTGGCCTGTTAAAAGAGGCAGGTGAGATTGCTTAATTAAATTGGTGCAATAACAACAGAGACATGCTAGTATAGGTGTCTCTTTTTTCTTTACAGGATGCAAGGCATGGAAACACTAGATGGTTTCTATTTCGACATTGAGACTGATGGTTTGTATTTGCAATCACGTAAAATCTGGTATGCAAAGTTCAAGAGTCTTGATGGTAAGCGAGAGTTGGCACTATTTCCGCACAAGGACAAGGATGCAGCAAACAAACTGATGCAGTGGGTATCTCAGTACACTGATGGTTGCTATGTTGTATCACACAATGGCTTAGGGTTTGACTTATGGGCTTTGTGGAAGCTGATGGGAATTAAGCCAGTTGTAGGTAAAGCAGGGAAAGATTACTTAGGCGGTAAGCACGTTACGTTCATTGATACCTATGTGCTGTCGATGTATATCAACCCAGATTCTAAAGGGCATTCACTTGAGTTCTTAGCATCTGGGAACGAGAATGAGAAGATGGATTTCCGTCAGAAGTTGATTGACCAAGGACTGATGGATAAGGCAGCACCAAAGGGATATGAGTTCTCGTTCTTCTCTGATGTGATGATTGATTACTGTGATGCTGACGTTGAGGCTGGTATCGGTGTATTCAATAAACTGTGGGCTGATGCTAAAGCGTTGTATAAAGACTGGATTCATCCATCATTCCGTCAACTCAGTAAAGACTATTTTCTGTATTCAGCACAGGCTTATACAGGTGTCAAATTTAACGTAGAGAAGGCAAAAGCACTGCTGGCGCACATTGATGAGAAGATGGCAGAGATTAAGGCTATCGTTGACCCTATGTTGCCTAGTCGTGAATTGAAAAGCACTGAGCAAGCATTTTACAAGATTCCTGCTGCACCGTATAAAAAGAACGGTGATCTCAGTTCGACAATGCTTAAATGGCTAGAGAAGCACAATGCTAAGATTGTTGATGGTAAGATTGAAGCATACGGGATGAAGGTTGATATTGTTGCCAATGCCGTCTTGCCAGTGAAGATGCCAATGGAGATCGATGATAACATCGAGCTAAAGGATTATTTCATTAAGTCTGGATGGCAACCACATGAGGACTTCTGGAATCTCAAGAAAGATCCCGTTACTGGTAAGCCAATGCGTGATGAAAAAGGCAAGGTGATTAAGACTACACCTAAGATTCAGAATGCAGGCCAACTGTGTCCTAATTTACTGAAGCTGAATGGTGAGATTCCATCTAAAGTAGTGAAGTATTTGTCTTATCGTAACAGACGAGGTGTTGTTCAAGGATGGCTAGATAATTGGCGTATCCAATGGGATGGTAGATTAAGTGCAGAAATTAGCGGCTACACACCCACATACAGGGCTAAGCATAAGACAGTTGTAAATTGTCCTAAAGCTGATCCAAAGGTTTTGCTTGGTAGCGAGATGCGTGATTTGTTTACTGTTGACGATGGCTACTGGTACATTGGAACTGATGCAGCAGCATTAGAGAATAGAACAGTGGCAGCGTACACAATGAAATACGATGGAGGGGCATTTGCTGATATTGTCCTGAATGGAGACAGCCACTCCAGAAATTCCTTCATTTTCTTTCCTGAGTTAAAAGACAAATTCGATCCAGACACAGAAGGCCTGAAAGATTTGCCAGAGTTTAAGCCATATCGTAATAAAGCTAAGACAGGTGCATATTTATTGGCGTATGGCGGAGGTGTTGCTAAATTAGCAAGCAGTCTAGGACTATCAAAATCAGAAGCACAAAGAGCGTACGACAATTATTTCATCGAGAATGAAGGACTAGGAAAGCTAAAAGATAACATCGAGAGGTATTACAACACAGTAGGCAAAAAGAAGCATATCCCAGCATGGGATGGGAGGATGTTATCAGCACGAGGGAAAAACATCTTGATCAACCTAGCAGGTCAAAGCTGTGGAGCTATCGCCATGAGTTATGCAGCTTGTTTCATGGATACTTGGCTTGGTGAGATGTATCTCGATGATTTAGGCAGACCTTACTATCTGTATAAAGGTAAAAAGGTTAAGCGTGTGAGTATGGTGCATAAATGTTGTGCCTTCTAGCAGGGATGCTAGTCGAACAACTCTCCTAATTCGGTGAAACCCTAACAGAGACCATAACATGAGAGCTGAGGGCAATACCGAGCAAAGAAGCAATGCTTCTGTGTGTGGAGGCTATCCCGACAGGGAGTAGGTAGCAAGTGCTATCGAAACGGAGAGAGACCAGAACGGTCTGTGATCTAGCCCGACACTACAGGAAACTGTAGAGTGGTGTAACGAGCCACATAACTGATTGGACGAATACTCATTTGAATGTGAAGATGGTATAGAAGACGAGGTAACAGCACTGACAGTAAAGGCTATTGTAAAGGCTGGTGAATATATGAAACTACCGTTAGAGTTGGATGGGGAAGGTAAGAAGTCGTATAACGGTAGCTGGAAAGACGTTCACTAATTTTCTGGAAATTATTCTCAAAAGACACTTGACAGATTGTAAAATAATAGACTACTATCTGTCTTGTGTTATTGACAATGGAGGTGTGTAACAAAGTATGTACATGAACAACATGAAAAAAGACAAGCCTTATTCCGGATTAGCCAAGGTTGCTCATTTTGAGCATAGAGCAAAGGTAAAGGCATCATTGGTAAAGAAGAAGCGATTGCAGAAAGTAAAAGAGCAAGATGCACTTCTTGAAATGGAAGATAAACAAACAGAGGATTAAAAATGTCTCGCATTAAAACAATCGAAGATTTGCTTGATGTTATCAACGAGATTGAGTACCCATTGACGGTAGTCAAGACTGGTAAACTTACTGATGAATACATATACGATTCAGATAATTTCTTTGTTGTGATTGACACAGAACGTCTTGGCGAAGTTGTTATCTTTGATAGTTTGTTTGTTAAAGTGAAGAATGAGGAAGTAAGTCCTGAATGGACTGATGTTGAGGACTTGATTGAGGCACTTCTTAAAACAGCCATGAGAGTTAAATAGGTGGAGGTATGCGTAAAATGGGATTATGAATAATCTTTGCAAAGAGCTTGACGTAAGTCATGTACCGTTATATGATTCGTCATTCGTTCTTAATCACAGTGTTGCTGATCTGATTGATCTAGCAGACGGTGAAGGGATGAATAAAGGTGTTAAGCGTGAGGGGCTTGTGTTTAAGTCTTGCACTGATGCCTTTACCTTCAAGGTAATCAGTAATTCATACTTGCTAAAACGTTGGTGATAGCAGGTAAGTAACAGAGGAATGTTTCCTCAAGATAAATTAGGAGATGTAGATGTTTACAGCAAAAGAAGTGTCTAATGATTTTGTTCAGGTTGTTCCAGAAGAGGGTTTAAATGCTTGTTGTGTAGGTTTGTTGGTGTATCTTGGTGAGCACAAGAAATTGCCACGATTCGCTAAGGATGGGCAAGGGAACATCGAGCTAGACAATGATGGTAAAAAGAAAATCATCTTCCCTAAAGTGAAGGATGGTAAAGAAGAGACGGTTAAAAAAGTTGGTGCGTATATTGACCTTCTTGACCAGACACATGATTATGGTGATGAGATCGGTGTAAAGAACATTCGTCTGCCATTGCATAAAAGTCTGTTTGGTGTAAGTGAAGGTATCAACTATGTTCCAGTTGCACCACGAGACACTAACGGTAATTACATTAAAGGGAAGGCTTGGACATTAGCTCCTGCATCGATTTGGCAAAAGTTAGCTGCAGTAACAAAGACAGCAGAAGGAAAGACAGTAAAAGATATTATCTTTGAGCCTAGCTACAAAAACCCTAACCTAAATAATATCGGCTTGTTGCTCGGTAAGCCATTCATGGTTAATGTTGAGGTGAAGACCTCAGAGAAACAAGGTAAGACGTTCTACAATACATCGGTGAAGTCTCCAGTTCCACTGATGAAGAACTTGACACCAAAAGAGCCACTTATCTGGTCTGTGTCTGTAGGATTCCATGATAAAGATTTACTGGATAAGAAAGACGAGTTATGTGGTGCATGTAAGTTTGACCTGATTCGTATGTCTGACCTTCGTAAGATTGTATTAGCAGAAGATTACGAAGGTAGTGAGATTCAGAAGGCTGTTCAATCAAAAATGAACGAAAAAGAATTGATTGAGAAAGCTAAAGAGTATCATGCTAAACAGATTGCAGCAGACAAGGAATTGCAAGAGGTAATGGAAGAGATTGCTAAACGTAATGGAACATCTTCATCAGTGGCATCTTCACCAGAATCAGTTGAAACAGTGAAGCAGCCAGCAGATCAACCTGCTGTAGCTGATTATGATGATTCTGATTTACCTTTCTAAAACAATTTGAAGGTGAGAGGCAGCAAGGGCGAATCCTTTGCTGCTTTTTCTGTTTGTATTGACACTGATGGATTGGTAACAAAATGGATTTATACGTTGACGCCGACAGCCTGTTGTATATGTATGCTTTCTCTCAACAATCGACAATAACAACAGTAAAGCATACACCGTCTGGCAGAGAGAAGCAGTTCAAGAACAAAACACTTGCAAAGGATTTTATCAAATCATGGGTAGCTGAAGGTAAAGACAAGCGATCAGAGTGTGATTTTGAAATAGAGCAGACTTATGAGCTAACGGGAGACATTAACCTAGCAGGTCATTTGTTTGACCAGAGGATTAGCAGCATTGCCAAGGATGTAAGTCAGTATAAGAAGATTGGTAAAACTTATGTCTGCATTCAGGGTGAAGGAAATTACCGTAAGGCTTACCCTGCAAAGTTTGTGAAGTATAAAGAGAATCGAAAGTCAGACAAGCCGATCTTGTTCGAAGATTTATACTGGTACGTTAAGCATAAATACAACATCCACTGCATTGTTGTGGATGGCGAAGAAACTGATGATTTTGTGTGTCGTAAGGTATATGAGGGAAATGCAGTAGCAATGTGTGATAAAGACATCGTTGCCAATAGTGTTGGATGGCTTTATAACTATCAACACAATTCCTTCTTTAATAACACTGATGAGATGCGCTGGAACAAGTTTTGTATGCAGCTTCTTACTGGTGATGCAACAGATAACATTGACGGGATTAAAATTCTATCTGAGCAAGATAAGAAACTTTACGATATACCAGCTTCTAGGCGGTCTGTAGGCGATGCAACAGCTAAGGTTATACTTTCTACCGTTGAGACTGAGAAAGACGCTCTACAGGCGATTCTGAGCCTTTACGAGAATGCTTATCCTGACGATGGTAAAGAGAGATTCAAAGAAATGGCTTTCTTTCTGTGGATGGCAAGATACAAGGGTCAAATGTTTGATGTGATTGAATATATGGAAGGGTTGTAATGGATAAGGTTGATTTGATATTGAGTGAGAATCCTAGTGTGTGGAAAACACGCTCTGCATTCTTCTCTTGGCTTCGTGGTGGTATTCGTCAAGTGTGGTCTAAGCACCCAGTGAAGCTGGAGACGATTAAACATAAGCGTGTACGAATCAAGAAAGAAAATACCAAGACTGGTGATGGAATGGTGTGGGGTGGCATATGTGAATGCTGTAATGGTGAGTTCCAACAGAAAGATTTGGTGGTAGATCATATTCGCCAAGACTTTGCTTCATTGAAAGATGTAGGAGACATTCAAGGGTTTGTTGAGAAGATGTTGATTGTCTCTAAGGATGATTTACGGATTGTGTGTAAAGGCTGCCACAGAATCATCACTCACTCTCAACGTAAAGGCGTTAGTTTTGATGAGGCTAAAGCATTGCTTGAAGAATTAGACAACAAGAAGTCAGCAGCAATGAAACGGTCATTAGAACGTGCATCTAAAAAGAAATGGATTACTGAATGAACTGGAAAGCTAAAGCATTAGAGATAGCTAATAAAGGTGATATGTCTTGGCGTGAGATTGCAAAACGTCTAGGTGTTCCTCGCAGCACAGTAAGCGATTATTTACGCAGTAACATTAACAAGAGTGCTAGTACAGGTAATGTTCTGGTCATCTCAGATATGCACCTTCCTTTCCAGCACAAGGATACGTTTCGTTTCTTGCAAGCATTGAAAGATAAATACAAGCCAAGCATTGTTGTCTGTATTGGTGATGAATGTGATAAGCACAGCCTGTCTTACCATGAGTCAGAGACATCACTACCATCTGCAAATGATGAGCTGGCAATGGCAACAAAGCATATCCTTGAACTAGAAAAGATGTTTCCTGAGATGTACCTTGTAGAGAGTAATCATGGAAGCCTAGCTTACCGCAAAGCTAAGACAGCAGGCATTCCTAACCAGTATTTGAAGTCTTATAATGAGGTGTATGGCGTAGGCAGTGGATGGAAGTGGATGGATCATTTAGTGATGAACATTCATGGTCAAGATGTGCTTTTCATTCACGGTAAGACAACAGATGTTACCAAAGTCAGTAAAGCAAACAGTATGTGCGTTGTGCAAGGCCATTACCACACACTTTCTAAAGTAGAATGGTGGCAACCATACGGGTATGGTGATGATAAGCCAAAGCGTAGATGGGCAATGCAAGTGGGTTGCTTGATTGACAATTCTAGTGCTGCTTTTAATTATAACAAGCAATCTCCTATTGCACCGATCATCAGTTGTGGTATTATTGTTAACGGTAAGCCTGAGGTTGTATTCATGGAAGATGTTTTGTGAATCAGAAAAGGGGAAGATTGATGTATTACTTAAAATTCTTGGTGACAAGTTTAACAAAGATTGTAGAGGGCTGATATGAATGTGAACATTAGAAATGATATTGACTGTTTTCGAGGAGAAAGTGTTCTGCGGATTGCGCTGAGTGACTTATTGCCGTACGTTCAGCAGAAAGAAGTATTTGTGAACGGTCAAATCACGGAAGAACTTGGCGATATTTTGCACTCTCTTGGTTTTGATATTGATAAAGGGCTTGGAGTAGATGTTGGGCTATGTCGTACACTGCACAGTAAGATTCCTAGTGTTAATGTTATTATTGTTGGCTGGGAGCGTTGTGATCGGCAATGGATGAACTCAGGTAAAGCATCGGTGCAGGCACATATTGGACGTAATAAAGATTCATACCTTCGTGGAATGCTTTATTCTCTTAGTGGGCAATCAATGAAACAGACAGAAGGGTTAAACGCTCACAAGAAAGACATCACACATAAGAATGGTGATCTGACTGACAAGTGTTATATCCTGAATTCACCAGAGGAAATTAAGTGGCAGAAAGATATTGAGAGTCAGATTGAAAAGAAACGTAAGTACCTTGTCAGCATTGGTGTAACATTACTGAGCAATCTGTGAGTGGTGATTGGTGAAGATGTTGTTGCACAAAATAAAGGTTGACGATAAGATGTCTGCCACTATCTATGAAAGATCAGAATGGGTAGTGGTAGATGTCTTAAATGATAGGATTGTTGTTGATTATCACCAGCTAGATGATTTAATCAACCTTCTTAACGATGTTCGTAAAAAGATAGAAAAGGGAATAAAATGACGCTACATATCACACACGTTATCAAGCGTGATGGTCAGATTCAAGAGTTTAAGAAAGAGAAGCTAGATCATTGGGCACAGTGGGCGAGTAATGAGTTAGGTATTGATTGGGAAGATGTTAGCAAGAGTGCATTCCTTCGTTGTGAAAACTACTGCAAGACCTCTGACCTACAGAATGCAATGATTGACGCTTGTATTGATAAAGAGTCAACAGCACATCAGAAAATGGCAGGAAGGCTCTTAATTGGCGATATTTATCATCGGTTGTTCAATGGTGCCATCCCGTCAGTAAAAGAGCAGCACAATCGCACTGTGTCTCTCGGAATGGTGAAGAAATTAGAATACAGCGATGGTGAATGGCAGGAAATTGAGAAGATGATTGACCATTCTCGAGACATGAAGTTAAAGCATTCACAAGTGGTGCAGCTATGTAATAAGTTCGGATTAAAGAGTGCTGTCACTGGTGAACTATACGAAACACCGCAGTTCTTGTTCATGCGTCAAGCGTTATTCTATGGTAGCCAATTACCTAAAGAACGGCGACTAAAAGACATTAAAGAGATTTACAACCGTCTTAGCCTGGCGAATATCGTGACTGGGAAAC
>OGVW01000023.1_pt1 | contig 23639 bp, 54 predicted proteins | sample 1575821 | NCBI WGS metagenome assembly OGVW01 (sample SAMN07581525, study PRJEB24739) | freshwater metagenome | place: Singapore | collected 2015-01
GTTTCCCAGTCACGATAAATACATTCTATTGAGTTGAAAAATAATATTGTCGAAAGTTACGTTTATGATTACTTTTCAATAGACGATGAAGGGAATAAGATTAGAGGTCATGACTTTTCTTTTTATTTTAAAAGTTTTTATATCAAGCCTGAATATATGGAACTAGATAAACATGCTAGAATTTTATATGTAAAGAACTTAACTTTTAATATGGATTTTGTTTCAAGATATGAGGTTGTTGATGTTTAAAGATTTAGATGTATATTATTATCAAACTTATAGATTCAGAGGTCGTTCCCACGGCTTCGAAAAATCTGTTTTGATTCCCTATAATAAAGAAGTATTCGTTTCTAGTAAGCTTCGTAACAATGATCTATTTACTGGACAAAAATTGACAGACGTTCTTAGTATTGGTTCTGCTGTTCATGTTTCAGTCGGTCATTCAAAATGTAGTCCGAAAGATAACTTCGATAAAAAGATTGGCAGGGAATTAGCTCGACAGAGAATGAAAGAAGAAATACTAGAAGTTACTAAAATTGTATTGACAAAAGAACAATATTATGTTACACTAGAAAACGAGAAGTATGAACTTTGTTACTATATTAATTATGGTAAAGAGTTCTTTAGACTGGAAAGCGCGGAGGTTTTATAGTGGAAGTAATTAAAACAACATTAATCGGTTTATGTTATTTTGTATTCTTTGTGTGGGGTATGGCGGTTATGTTTGCTGGACCTTGGATTGCTGAAGATCCTAATATTAATATCTATCTAAAAATAACAATTTTATTACCCGCGCTTATTTTAATCTGTTATGGTATGGGTAAAGCAATGAGGGATTCATGAGTGAATTATTATTAATCAGACAAATTAGATCAGACCTAGCTAATCACATGCATTATAATGTAAACGGTGACAACTGGACTGATAACAAGTATTTAGTTGATGTTATGCAAAGAATCGATAATTACTTACAAGAAAGAGATAAAGAATATGATGAAGTTTAATGATATATGGAATGCTAACTATATAAAATTAGTATCCGATGGTGTTAAACCTGAACAAAGAAATTCTATGGGTGCAGACTTTCTTGAAGACCTGATAGTATAGTATTAGAAAAGGTAGGAAGCTAATGAAAACAAATGGTACAAGAGAAATAAATTTAGAAATTGAAGATTGTAAGAATTGTGGAATATATGAACAAGGCTTTTCTCATTTTAATAAAGGTAAAATATCTCAGTTTGTAGTAAGTCGGGTGCAGCACCCATTTGATGAGGGTATTTACATAAAATTTATAGACTGTCAAGTATGTAACGGAACAGGATATATTCCAGTATGTTGTGATAATAAATTGGAGTTAGAATGAATAGAGAATTTATAGCAAAAGAAATTGTAAGAGCAATGACTAATTACAACTTATCCGAAGAACAAGAACATGCGCTTTTACATGTTTCACAAATAGTTCTTTATAATAAAACTCAAGATATAATTAATTTACAATTACAAAATGAAATCATGAAAAGATCATTAATTTCTATATCGAATAATACTTGTTGTGAAAACTGTCAGGAAGCTAAACTTGTGGCAAAAGCCGCTTTAAAAAAACTGGAGTTAGAATGAAACCAGAACGTGATGAAGCTATCAAAGCAATACTAGAACTCAGACGAAACGACGAGACATTAATTCGTGATCAACAAAAAATAATCGAAGTACAAAACGAAAAGATTGATTTTCTAATTAAATCACTCAGTATGACAGTTAGTATGTTGAAACAGTTAAACCAAGATCCCGCCGTCGACGAAAGACTAAATAAACTAATCGAACTAATTAATCAATTAAATCAAGAGGTTCAATGAGAAATTTTAAATATAGAGGAACAGAGGTATATCTTAGTTATATATACTTTGAAGAAAATGACTTGACTTTTCGAAAGATTCATGTTACAATGTTTTGTAATGATAATCGTCAATCGTTTGTTATTGACCCTTTAAACTTAGGTAAAGCTATGCAAATTATACATAATCACAGGTACTTTATGACCTATTGCAATGGGAGATGGTAATGCTAATTTCAGTATACTATAGTGATTTAACTAACGATATTATAACTGTAAATATAGATATGGATTCAAAGTTCGATGATTTATTTTGTTTAACCGTAGACATGTCTGTGGACATAGTAAGTAATTTGATATTTGACCAAGAATTAAAAAATATTATCAATCACTATAACTACGAACTGATAGGATACTATCATGAGTAAATATACTCTAACCGTTAATTGCGAAGACAAAGAAGAACTTGATGCTTATTCACAAGCTATGTCTAATTACTTAAAAGTAAAGACTTACTATGACGAAGTTTTAAGACCTATTCGTAAATATGAAGTATTAACAGACGATCAAGCTGAATTACTAGAAAAGATTATTCGTAAATCAAGCGAGCACTTTTATGAAGATATATAGTTTTGTAACTGGTTATGAATATGATGGTGAGGTGATTCATTCTTATCATAAAACAAAAGACGGTGCCACTAAAGCTATGTTTAATTATGTTGAACAATGGGTTCCACAAGCAGTAAAATCTGTTAATAAATTAGGCGATACTATATTTAGATATTGGGACTCTACTTATTACGTAGACGAAATCGAGGTTAATGATGATTAAGTTATCACACAGTTCTGTTACTAAGTATGTAGAATGCCCCAAATCCTACTTTTATCACTACGTTAAAGGTTATCGTCCTAAGGTTCAATCATCTGCTTTATTGTTTGGAACAGCTATAGATAAAGCAACAGAACATTACTTACTAAGTAAAGATAAGAAAGCTTCTCAACAATTGTTTGAATCTACTTGGGAAAGACAAGTAGTAAATGGTCTTGAAACTGATTTAAAGACACTTACAGAGTTTACTTATGGTAATCGTGACTTAGACCTTGATATTCTAAACAAAACAGAATTAAGTGAGATTAACCAAGAATTACTAGAAAAAGCAATCGAATTAAAGAATCAATTTGGATACAAGAATCTACCAGAAGAACTAAAGCTTGAATTTAATAAAGCTAACTGGATCTGTTTAAGACGTAAAGGCTTACACATGTTGAAAGAGTTCTATAGAGTAGCCGACGAGAATATACTAGAAGTACTAGGAACTCAAGTTGAAATTAAACTAGAGAACGAAGACGGTGATTTAGTGACAGGATTTGCAGATGCAGTAGTTCGATATAAAGGATTCGATAAGCCAGTAATTTTAGACTTTAAGACTTCAGGTATTGACTATGAAGAAGACTCAGTAAAGACTAGTCCGCAGCTTTCTACTTATGTATTTGCATTAGGTGATAAATACGAAAATACTAAAACTGCTGGATTCTTTGTTTTGAATAAAAACATGATTAAGGTAAAGAAGAAAGTATGTAGTGTTTGTGAAAATGATGGATCAGGTGGAAGACACAAAACATGCGATGCTGTAGTTGAAGGTAAAAGATGTAATGGAGAATGGAATGAATCATTCTTTGTTAAAGCTAAAAGTCAAATAGTAATTGACCAGATTAATGAAGTATTGATGGAAAATGTTGTTGATAACTTTAACGAAGTACAGAAAGGTATTAAGGCGCAAGTATTTCCAAGATGCTTGTCTAATTGTGTAAAATATAATGGCGCAGTAGTATGCCCATATTTTTCTTTATGTCACGAAGGAAAGATGGAAGATTTAATAGAAAAGGAGAAAGTATGAGTAAGAAGAAAAAGACAGAAGAAGTTACTGAAGTAGAAACAACTAGTAATGAGGTGTCAATTAGTTTTGATAATTCAGCATTTAGTATTGTACCTGAAGGTAAAAAGAAATACTCGATTGTAAAAGTTAGCTTCGATGCTAAAACTAATTTACCTGGGCTAGTAAGTGTAGTAGAATCAGGGTTAGACCTTCAACAAGCCAAAGATGCATTCAAACGAAATGTTATACAAGCAGGATTATTTGAGCCAAAATAATGCTTGACAAAAGTAATATTTTGTGTTATACTGTCCAAAAGGAGAACGAAATTGGAAATATGGAAGCCTATTAAATTGTCTGAAAATTATCAAATATCTAATTTAGGAAGATGTAAAAGTATTTCTAGATTGATAACAGAGAAATCAGGCAAGAGTTACTATACTTCAGAGAAAATAATGAAAGATAGGATAACTCATAATGGTTACAATCAATTTTGTTTAAGAATAAATGGTAGGTATATTTATGTGTACGCTCATAGGTTAGTAGCAGAAGCTTTTTTAGGTAGTGTGGAAGGGTTTGAAATTAATCATAAAGATGGTAATAAAACCAATAATCACATGCTTAATTTAGAAATAGTTTGTAAAGAAGAAAATATTAAACACGCTAAGGTTAATAGATTATTTAAGAATGGTCAGGAACACGGACATACTTTCTTAACAAATAAAAGCGTATTAGAGATAAAGAAACTACTAAAAGATGGACTTACTAATAGACAGATAGCAGACATTTATGGAATAAAGATTAAACATGTTTGGGAAATTAAAACAGGTCGAACATGGAAGTACTTAGAAGGAGAATTAAATGAAACAAAGTGAAACAATTACGAATGTGGTAGGTGCTTTAATTAAAGTACAATCACAAATGAAGAATGTAATTAAGGATAGTAAGAATCCTTTTTTCAAGAGTAACTACGCCGATATTAATGCTTTAAGAGAAGAATTGCTTCCTCTTTTAGCAGATAATAATTTAGTAGTTTTGCAATCGCCAACACATAACGAAGGTAAAAACTTTATTGAAACAACTGTATATCATGATTCAGGTGAGTACATTTCTAGTTTAAATGAAGTTATTGTTGCTAAACAAAACGATCCTCAAGCTTACTTAGCAGCACAAACATATACTAGAAGAGGAGCCTTACAAGCTATGTTCTGTATGGGTGCGGTTGATGATGATGGTAATTATGCTTCAGGAAAGACCGATAAACAAGAAACTTTTAAGAAAGAATATGTAGCTAAACCAGTTCAATCTTCAACACCTAAAGTAGAAGTAAAGACAGAAGTGAAGTCTGAACCTGTTGTTGAGAAGAAAGGGTTCGGTAAGAAAGTTGAAAAGGTAGAAGTTAAAGTCGAAGAATCGAATGACGATTGGGATTAAATAGGAGATAATTATGTCAGAACAAATTGAAAAAGTAGATCCAAGAGAAATTGAACGTGAAATGATTGAAGACGCAAAACGTAGGGCAGAAGATCCTATTGAAACAGCAGGTCTTGTATATACTATGTACTTGCCTGAATTTTTAAAGCGTGTTAGACAATTATCTGCACGTGGCCGAGCAAGAGTACTAGAATCACTAGTTCAGTACCCACTAGCTAAAAAAGATATTAACTTATCTAACCAGCTAGAAAAAGAAGTGTTTTATTTTGCGGATAGTATGTTACAAGCTAAATTCATTATGATGCAAGCTACATACTTAGAATCGCAACAAGAATTATTAAATGCAGTAGAATCAGAAACAAGTTTTGAACAAGTAAATGAAGGAGAGAACAATGGCTAAGAGATTAAAAGTAGGATCAGTATTAAAGAGTAAAGAAGCCGGTCAGATGGATTATATTAAGATTGACGCAGATGTTATTCTAAAGAAAGGCGATCTATTAAGTTTAGAAAGTAAGAAATCTAAAATTGAAGGTTTAAAGAAAGCAATTGAATCAGGTAAACTAACGGGAGAATATGCTGACAAATTAATGGCAGAGGCCGAGCGAATTCCTGATTTTGTTAGATTTCAGATTATTAAATTAAATAACGACTAAGCCGACTCCTCCACGGCTAATTTAAGGGGCGACTATTTTTACAGTACTCGCCCTTTTATTTGGATTAATATGAATAATATAATTAGAGAGATTGTAGCTGGAATTAGATTAAAGGCTATAAATAATTTTGAAAAAAATAATAGATCACTTTCTAGAACAGAACTTATTGAATTGTATAGAGCAATAAGTGATGCAATCGAAAGTAACATTGATATTATTTCAGTTGATTGTGCTATTGATTACGAAGCACTTAGAATGAATAAAAATTCAGATCAGATTTTAGAATCTATGGATTATAAAGCTCGTAGATTATTATCTGAAAATATAATACAAAGTAATAATTTTACAAAACTAGAAAGGGATGATTCATATAGGCATTTAATGAGATATGAATGTGCAGTCATCAAAATACAAAATGATTAGAGAGGATACTATGGAGGAAAACATGTACGTATCAGTTAGAGAAACATTGGCTTCAAAGCCTAAACTTATTCCTGTTACAGAGAAACTTGAGCAGGTAATTAAAAATACAAATAAAGACTATTATGTGAGCTTATATCATTATACTGAAGCACACAAGAAAATACTAGAAGATAAGGGAACATTATCTGGAATAACGGATACTTCTACTAATCGACTATATTTCGATTTTGATGATAAAGTTAATCCAGAAAATGCACGTCAAGATGCTATTGAAGTAGCAAATCGTTTAATTGAAAAAGGATTTGAAGAGGATAATATTGACGTAAATTTTACAGGTAGTAAAGGATTTTCAGTAGAAGTTACTATTGATAAGTATATCAGTCCTCAACAGTTTTCAGTAATTGTTGATTCATTAGCCGGTGATTTAAAAACATTCGATGCAGTAGTAAAAGACCCTAACAGAATTGTTAGAGTACAAAATACTAAACATCAAAAGTCAGGGCTATACAAAATTCCTCTTACACCGGAAGAGTTAATTGACTTAAGTATGGACTCAATTAGAGAAGTTGCCGCTAAACCTAGAAACACTTCTAGAAAAATAACAACAGCTAAATTACCTGATTCATTACTGAATCTTAAACCTAAGGAAGTAAAGGTGCAAGAAATTAAAAAAGACCTTAGCTTTGACATTTCAGAAATTGACATGACTCAAAGACCTAGAGGAATGGACGAAGCCAGATGGTTACTAAGTAATGGATTCTTTAGAACAGGTGAACGTAATCCTGCTTTCTTATGTCTAGCAGCTACATACAAAAATTTTGGATATCCTATCGAAGTTACTAGAGGTATACTAGATGGTGTAGCATTATTACAATCAACTAGAACAGGAGAAGATACTTTTCCTGATAAAGAAATGGATTTAATTCTTAAACAAGTATATGGCCCTAATTGGAAAGGTGGAATGTTTACCACTAAAGATCCTACTAATTGGTTATATAAATACGCAGTTAAAATGGGTATAAGTATTCAAGAAGAAGCTGGCCCAAGAACATTAATGGACATAGAAGGAGACTTCAGTGCATTCATTCGTGATATTGAAAAGAATACTTTAAAGACAGGATTAGCTAAATTAGACCACGTAATGCCTATTACAGTAGGTTCTAATATTGGGGTAGTAGCTGCCGCAGGTGCAGGTAAAACAGCTTTCGCCTTAAATGTTTTGAAGCATAATTCAGAAGAAGGAATCTTGACCGTATTCGCTTCTCTCGATATGCATAGAAATAGATTATTTGAAAAAGTATTATACAATCTTACTGGAATTTCTAGAGAAGATTTATACACTAAATTCAGAAATGGTGAAGCTAAAGAATTACTAGACATGGTTAGAAAGCATTATGGTAATGTTTACTTCTACGATAAAGCATCTGCTACTGTATCGGATATTAAAAGATACGTTCAAGAAGTAGAGGCTAAAACCGGACAGAAAGTAAAAATGGTATTAATTGATTATTTTGAGCGTGTTAATAGTGACGTAAATGATGATACTGCGGCTAGTAAAAAGATTGCAGGTGAGATTCAAGATATGATTAATGAACTTGATATTGCTTGTATTACTTTATGTCAGCCTAGTAAAATGAGTTTAGGTGGTGGCCCAGACACAGAATTAAAGTCATATACTAATATTAAAGGATCTTCTTTCTTGTATCAATCATTTCGTGGTATTATCTCTTTGTCTAGACCTTTCTATACACCTGAGACAAAAGAGCTTGATAAATATATGATTGTAAATATTTTAAAAAATGACCTCGGTGAGTTAGATCGTTTAGAGTATGGTTGGAAAGGTAAGCGTGGAGAAATCTATGAATTAGAAGATATTGAAAGAGAAGAATTAAAAGAATTAATGAAGATGAAAAATGCTAGTAAAAAAGACCAGGGGTGGGAATAATGTACTTAGTAATAATCGGATTCATTTTGGGTGGTGCAGTCGTTGCTTTTATTAACGGAAAGACAATGGACAGAATGGAGAAAGAAATTGATGATCTTAAAGAACTGGTGAAGCATTATGAAGAAGATCAGCCGCCTGAATATGATCCTACTAAGTTTGTCAGTATTACTCTCACTAAGCATTAAAGCTGGAATGGAAGGAACTGTTTATAAAGCTATAATGTCTTATGAACGTCCAAAACAAATTAGGAGAGAAGTAAATTACCGGATAGAAAAGGAACTAGGCAGAGATACTAGTAAGGTTTTAGGTGCAGGGTTAAGTTATGGGGTTAGTAATAAACTGATTTTTAAGATTAAATATAAACAAAGACTTGGTGAAGTAACCTTAAAAAAAGATTCAATAGAATTTAATTTTAAGCTTGACTTTTAAACGAAAGTATGATATACTACTTTAAAGGAGAAAATATGCAAATCGATCTATTGAATGGTGACTGCTTAGAGCTAATGAAAACTATTCCAGATAAATCAATCGATATGGTTTTAACTGATCCACCTTATGGCACCACTGCTTGTAAATGGGACGTAGTTGTTCCATTCGAGCCAATGTGGATAGAATTAAAAAGAATTACGAAAGATAATGGTGCTATTTGCTTATTCGGAAGTGAACCATTTAGTTCTCAAATGAGAATGAGTAATTTAAAAATGTTTAAATATGATTGGATTTGGAGGAAAAATCACAAAACTGGCATCGCTTTTGCTAAGTATCAGCCGATGAGAGCGCATGAAATAATAAGCGTTTTTTGTAGAGGAGTACATCTTTACAATAAACAAATGGAAGATTGTGCTGATAGTGTAAAAAAAAGATGGAAGGACGGACAAGAAAATAAACTTGTTATAAATGGTAATTCTGAACACTTAAAAACAAAGAATAATATAGTAAGGTATAAAACCAACCCTTCTTCTGTAATAGATTTCAAAGTAGTTCCAAGAGCAACGGGGACTCTTCACCCAACACAAAAACCCGTAGCCCTTCTTGAATACCTAATCAAAACATACACGCTTGAAGGTGAGACAGTTTTAGACTTTACAATGGGAAGCGGTTCAACCGGAGTGGCTTGTAAGAATCTAAATAGGAACTTTATCGGAATAGAAAAAGACGAAAAATATTTTGACATAGCAAAGAATCGAATACAAAATCATCAGGTAGTTGTTTAGATTCACAATAAAATGCTTTAAAGGAGAAAATATGGAACGTAAGTTGGAATTAGTAAAAAACCATACAGTAGAAGAAACTATTCAAGAAATTGAATTACCTTTATTGGATTTCACAATTCATGAGGAAGACGAAACATGGTTTCAAGAAGCATTAAAACAATTAGAAGACAGGAAAATAAATTAATGATTGAATTAAAACAATTAGAGCTTATAACAATAGTTGCTTCATTTTTACTAGGAACAGTTGTTGGTTGCTCTTTAACATTAATTTTAGAAGCTTTGTCTGCACCTAAAAAGTACGAGGACTAGATGAATAGGTTAGCTATTGATTTAGAATTACATTCTGATGGAAAGAAAACAGGAAAGATAATCCAATTAGGATATACTATTTTCAGCACGTCTGGGAAGATTCTATTTACAGGTGGAGATTTTATTATTACAGGTGAACCATTAAGTGATTACATTATTAACTTAACTGGTATACAAGAAAGACATATAGTAGAACAAGGTGTTACATTGGAACAAGCATATAATAATATGGTTGACAAATGCACTGATTATAATGTTTTTTGTCAAATAGTAGAATGGGGTAGCGGAGATGTTTCACAACTAAAAGAAGAATTAAATGATTCAATAGAATGGAAATTCGGTAGAGCAAGCCTAAACATTAAGGCAGTTTATCAAATGTTTAGAATGGCTCGTGGTAAAAACTATAGCGGAGGACTAAAACGTTCCCTTAAAAATATCGGAAAAGAGTTTCAATCATTTAAAGATCCTATTACAGGAAGAATGAGAGGAAATCACGATGCCCGCGCAGACGCTTTAAACACAGCACTTATGTACTTGTATTTACAAAACCAAATTAAAACAATAGGATAAGAATGAAAGTATATGCGGTTTGTTACCACGTATTTTACGAAGATACCACTATTTTAAGTCTTCATAAAACAAAAGAAACAGCAAACAATGCTGCTTTAGAAATATACCAAAGCGATCTTTCCGTAGATAATGGAGTAGACAAATCTTACGACGACGGAATGATTGTTTTAACATCAGACTTTGACATGTATTATGTTAAAGAATTGGAGTTAGAAGAATGAAACTAATTGATCCATCTATTGAAATAATTACTCCATTAAACGGAGAAGAGATACTAAAACATGTAGAAAAAGCTATAAGAAATTGTTATAAATCAGAAGATAAAACGTGTGATGGTAGTGCCAATAAGCTAGTTAAAACAATTTTAGACAGTCATCATTACTCGACTATTGAACATTATTCAGTAACTTTTAGAGTAATATGTAGCCGTGCTTGCATGGCTCAATGGACTAGACATAGACACATGAGTTATAGCATAGAGTCGCAACGCTACGTCAATTACTCTAGAGATAAGTTTGGTGGAGAAATTACATTCATTAAACCTAGAGCTTATTACAATTATACTACACAACAAAAGTTCTTATTCGATGAAGCTTTAGAAGATTGTGAAGAACACTATCTTGAATTAATTGAGGCAGGTCTGAAACCTCAGGAAGCGCGCCAAGTGCTGAATAATGCAGTAAAAACAGAAATGGTTGTGACTGCTAATTTAAGATCATTAAGAGAATTCTTAAAACTTAGAACAGAAAAATCAGCCCAAGATGAAATTCGATATTTAGCAACTGAATTACTAAAAGAATTAAAAACAAATATTCCAGTTATTTTTGACGAATTATAAAATTATTGAATGTCCTTATCCCTATAACGATAGACTTAGCAGAGTCCGTGTCAGAATAAGGTTGAGTATGTAAGGTCTAGCTACTGCTATAATGCTAGAATAGAAACAGAAAACCCCTCACCGCTAACATACTAGCATACGTAAAATGGGTCGCTGCTTCATTTTTTATGGATTTTATTATACAAAAACTACTTGACAAAACAAACAACATGTGATATACTAGGGGAGTTAATAGCTCCCTTTTTTATTTTGGAGACGTAATGATTTTTTTTACAGTTTATTTAATTATTACAGGTTGTCTAGCCAGTTATATTAACTTTTTAGAATATAGATTAGATAAGGGTTATTTGAATATAATGGATTTAATTAGTTTAATTATTTTCTTTTTTACTGGTTTTTTTATAGTACCTTTGTATCTTATCATTCAGTTATTAATAAAGTTAAGCAATGTGAAATTCTTTGAAGTAAAAAAAGAAGATTATGATCCAAATGCTATTTGTTATGTAACTCCTGCTTTAAGACGAAGCGAATGCGGAACAACATGTTGTACTCCTAATGAGGTGAAATAATGTCAGAAAGATTAATTTACGGTAAAAATGACATGAAGTATATTGTCAGTATTGAGGTCGACGGAGATACTGCTTCTATCTTTCGAGAGAAAGACGGAAAGATTAGGCGTGAAGTTGTCCCTCATAAATACTGGATTTTGTCGAATGAAAAGCACGACAATAAATACAATGAATTATTAGGCAATCAACATTACAAATACGGAAAGCAGTTTTCTAATCCTTGGGGGATTGCTCAAGAAAAAGCTGCTCACCCTGGAAAGGATTTCTTTGCTATAGGAAACGCAACAGAAGCAATGCAAGTGAAAGATGGCTATTCCTACTATAAGGGGCTAAGTCCTAATGATGTCAGTATCTTATCATTCGATATTGAAACTAACGGAGTACTACTAAATGATGACTCAAGGGTTTTGTTAATAGCAAATACCTTTAGGGTTAAGGGAAAAACTTACAAGAAATTATTCAGCTACGAAAATTACGATAATGACGGAGAAATGATTGAGGATTGGTGCAATTGGGTTCGTAAAGTAAATCCTAGTATTGTCTGTGGTCATAACATTTACTACTTCGATTTACCTTTTCTTAGCCACGTTGCTAAATTACACGATAAGGAATTAATTCTAGGTAGAAATGACTCAGCTATTAAGTATAATAACTTTGAATCTAAATTTAGAATCGACGGAACAAGAGATCTTTCTTACAGAAAAGCTAGAATTTATGGAAGAGAAATCGTAGATACTATGTTCCTAGCTTATAAATACGATATTGGAAGAAAATACGAAAGTTATGGACTAAAGTGGATTATTAATTACGAAGGTCTTGAAAAAGAAGATCGTGTATTTTATGATGCAGGAAAGATTAAAGATAATTATATGATTCCTGAAGAATGGGAAAAAATTAAGGCTTATGCTGAAGACGATGGTGACGATGCTCTAGCTTTATTTGACTTAATGGCTCCGGTTATATTCTATTTATGTAGAGTAGTTCCTAAACCTATGCAATTAATGGTAGAGTCAGCTTCTGGTTCACAAATTAACGCAGTAATGGTTAGGGCATATCTACAAGATAAGCATAGTGTAGCAAAAGCCAGTGAAGTTAATGACTTTCAAGGTGCAATCTCATTTGCTATTCCTAATGTTTATAAGAATATGTTAAAGATAGATTTTTCAGCTTTGTATCCGAGTATTATGATGCAATATGAGTTATATAATAAGATTAAAGATCCTAAGAAGTACTTCCCCGCTATTGTTACTTATTTTGCACAAAATAGACAAGAGTATAAAAGATTATATAAAGAAACTGGAGACAAGAACTATGATTATTTACAACAAACAGCTAAAGTAGTTGCCAACTCTTGTTATGGATTTCTTTCAGCATCTGGTCTAAATTATAACGATCCAGAAGGTGCAGCATTTATTACAGCCAAGGGAAGAGAATTATTGAGTAAAACTATAGAATACTTTACAAGTAGAAAAACAGAAGATTGGATTAGAGAATTTGAGGAAAAAACAAAATGATTGGTGTATACAAAATTATCAACATATTAAATGGAGATTACTACGTTGGTTCTAGTATAGATCTGCTTAAAAGATTTTCTGCTCATAGGAAAATGTTAAGAAAGGGTAACCATCATTCTATAAAATTACAAAGAGCGGTCGATAAATACGGACTAGATTCTTTTTATTTTGTTATTGTTGAGGTTTGTTCTATAGACGATATGCTAAATTTAGAACAAAAATATATTAATAGTGGTTGTACTTATAATGTTAGTCTTTCTGCCGGTTGTCCTATGTTAGGTAGAAAACACAACGAATCTACTAAAGATAAATTTCGTAAAAGAGCCTATCCAAAAGGACAGGAATGTTATCAATTTGGTAAAAAATGGTCAAGTGAATTAAGAGAGAAGATTTTGAGTGCTAGAATAGGACAGAAAAGATCAGATGAATTTAAAGAATCACAGAGACAGAGAGCAATACAGGGGAATTATTGTGAAAGAATTAAAGATGCATCTAAAATAAAAGTTATAGATGACTTAGGTAATGTATATGAATCACTAACTGAAGCAGCCAAAAAGAATGGTGTTAGTAATCAAACTGTTTGTGATATATTAAAAGGAAGACATTATAAAACTAGAAAAGGAAGGAGTTTTAAATATTATGATGAAGTATAATTTTATTTTAGGCCCAGTAGATACCGACTCTGTAAGTATATGTAAACCAGATATGAGTCCATTTACTGAGGAAGAACAAGAAGCATTAATAAACGAGATTAATTCTATTATGCCAGAAAAGATTAAGTATGCGCATGATGGATACTTTAAAATTTGTGTAGCAATTAGAGCAAAAAACTATATATTATATGATGGTAAAAAGATAACTGTTAAAGGTTCCTCTTTAAAAGCAAGTGCAAAGTGTCATGCTTTAAAAGAAATGATTAATGAAATCATAGATCTTTTGTGTTTTGAAGAAAATGAACAGGTTAGAAATCAAAAGTTAGTTGATCTTTATAATAAATATTGTAAGGAAGTTAAAAATGTAACAGATATTAGTAGATGGTCAGCACGTAGAACAATTTCAGCTAAAACACTAGAATCTACTCGATCAAACGAAACGAAGATTAAAGATGCAATCGCTGGCACTAACTACGTAGAAGGTGACAGAATCAGAGTATTCTACAAACCAGACGATTCATTATGTCTTGTTGAAAACTTTAACGGAGAGTATAACAAAACCAGATTACTAGAAAATATATATGATACAACTTGCGTATTTGAGACTGTTTTACCAGTAAAAGAACTCTTTGTAAAATACGCCCTTAAAAAGAATCAGAAATTATTGGAGGAATTATAATGAATTACATTGAACTAATCGGTGCTTATAATGATAAAAAATATATTATTAATACTAATCATATTCAATTTGTTACTGAACGTGCTGAATCTGAAACTACGATCGTTTTAGTTGATGGTTGGATAGAGGTTAAGGGATCATATGAGGAAATTAAAAAACTAGTTAATCCTGTACAGAAAGAGGAATTATAATGAAAGTATATATCGTTCGATATAATGATGTTGATTGTTCAGATATATTAGGTGTTTACTCATCTTTGGATAAAGCAAATGAAATGGCTAGAAGACACATTAATGATACACATATAGCACAAGATGGACACTCTTACGAAACTCAAACTAGAAAAGATGGAACAATAGATTATTTTTATTATGATAGAGGAATAATTTATTTTACAACAATACATGAAGTTCAGGAGTAATTATGTTTAACATATTCAAAAAGAAAGAAGATAAAAAAGAAGAGTTAAATGCTCTCAAAGAATTAACAGACGATATAAACAATAAAAAGCTCGCAATTATGGAAAGAGAGCTAATGCGCCAAAAAGTACTAAACAATGAACTTTTGCAGCTAATTACTATGATAGCCGAACATAAAGACTATAGTAGATACATTCTACCTAAAATAACAAAAATAAGAAATATACTTGACAAAAAGTAAGTTTTGTGGTATAACTAATATATCTCGAACTAGAGTCGAGTGACCAGTAGGAGTAGTTCAGGATTCGCGCGAGAGTAACTATTCTGTCGTAGCATTAACAGGTCGTAAAAGTTGTGCTACTTTTTTAACTTAGGAGGAAAACATGAACAAAATTCTACCAGATGGAACAATCATCACAACAAACGTAATCGCAACAGAAGATACTGACGTATTTCTAACAGACAAGCAATTAATTTCAGAATTAATGAGAAGAATTAGTATGTTGCGCTCAAAAGTTTCGGAGCTTGAGAATGAATAGATTCCAAGCTAATCAACAGATACTAAAAAAGCTTGAAGAGTATTTCTACAATAATCCAGACATGAGATTTCACCAAGGATTAATGGCTTTAAACGTAGAATCACCTCAGCCTTTTACTATGCCAGAAGATAAGTTTTATGAAGAATCTGAGGTTACTTTAAAACAATTAGAGGAGAAATTAAAATGAGATATAAGATAGAGGAATATGTTGAAGGAACTTGGGAATACGTAAATGGTGATATAGTAGGGATAGATAAAAGAACTTTTTTTGAAAAGGAAAGAGGATTTAAAGTAAGAAACACAAAAACGAACACATTATACAAAAAGAAATTTAAAACAAGATACGAAGCTAGAAAGTTTATAAATAATAAAAAAGGAAAGAAAATATGAAGACTGGAAATGTAATATTATCAGTATTAGGTGCTTTAATTTTAGGGGCAGGTATTGGCTTTTTTGCTAAACCAGCAGAAGTTAAAGAAGTAGTTAAAACCGAGCTTGTAAAAGAAGAAGGTAAAACTAAGATTGTAGAAAAAGAAAAGATTGTTTATAAAGATGGAACAGTTATCGAAAGAGAAAAGATTACGGACGAGTCTATTATTAGAACCGAAATTAGAAAGCAGCTAGAAAAAGAAATCAAGAGAGATACTGGATTAACGGTTCAGGCATTGGCTATCAGTTCAACAAAAGACTTCGGTAAAGAGCTAGAATATGGTGTTTTAGTAAAGAAAAGATTAGTTGGTAATATTTCAGGAAGCATCCAAGCTACTACTTTAAATGGTGATATTAAAGTCGGAGTTGGATTAGGAATGGATTTTTAGGAGTAATTATGATTGAAATATTGGGATATATTTTTGCAGGTATACTTACTGTAGGATTAGGTATTTTAGTGTATGTTGTTTTAGGAGAAATACTAGCTCATACTGTTCTCACTTCTGCTAAATTCTCTATATACGAAGAAAACTTTAGAAGTTTACAAAGAAAAATAAATGAGTTAGAAACTAGATTAGAAAATCTAGAACCTAAGGATAAACAAGATGAACGTTAATTGTCCTTTACGTTGATTTTTAATAAAATGAGTATGAAGGTTATATCCTCTATGTAAAACCTACCATACAATAGTCTGTGGAAACTTTGCCAGTAATGGTGGCGTTGAATCGCCTTAAAGGATGGTGCGGCTACGTTGATAAAGCCGACAAACCAGCGAACCGAGTGGAAGGCTCGGTATTTTTTAGGAGTAATTATGTTTGAAATATTAGGCTGGCTAGGAAGTATACTATTAGCATGTTGTGCTTTGCCTGAAATATTTAGAACATTAAAGGATGGTAAATGTCATATAGGATGGGGCTTACTTTTAATGTGGTTTTTCGGAGAAGTATTCGTATTAATTCATATACTTAACACATCTAGAGACTATGCTCTTTTATTTAATTATACATTAAACTGTTTATTATTAAGTGTTATGATTTTTTACAAAATTAGGAAGTGATTAATGAATTTAGATTGTCCTTACTGTAATCATAATGTAGAAGTAGATGTTTCCTGGGCTAGACAAAATGGAAGAATATTTTGTGGAACTTGTTGTAAGTCATTTGATGTAAAAGTTCCAGAAGAATCAGCTTATAATTTTCCTTGGAGAGAAGCTCCTAAAAAAGAAGTTATACCAGAACCTGTAAAAGAAGAACCTAAAGAAGAAAAGCCCGAGCCGGCTAAAAGTGAGCCTGTTGAAATAGATAAGTATGATTCAGAAGATTTTGGTGTATTTTGGGATATTATGGATTACGGTAAATTATAGCTTGACAAAATAGAATAACTGTGATATACTCACTTAAGAGGTGTTCGTGAGCAACATTACTGACATTAATAAAATGCGTAGAATTAGAAACATGGAAAAGGGTATATCTATAATGGAAGAACAGTTAAGGGATTTAAAAGCAGCCACCAAGCTACTACAAAAACATGCTGAATATAGATTCTTTAGTATTGCTTGTCATGACATGGTAGCTAAACAAAGAGATATTGCTCGTGATTTATTACAATTAAGAGTGAGATTAGATAAATATAAGAACGGAGGATTAGAGTGAAAAAATACGTACTTACTAGTTATATTCCTAATACAGAAATTAATGCCGACTTTGTTCAATGTCTTAATAATTTTTGTAAAGTAAATAACGCAGAATTGCAAGTTTTACAATGTAAACACAATTATAACTCAGACGCAGAACAATTACTAGAAATGGCTATTAGGGAGGAATTTGGTGACACTATTAAGACTACTGCTTACAATCTTAGTAGGCATCTTTTCGTCAGCGATTTTCGTATATCTATTAACACTATTGATCCTATCAGTGGCATGGAATCACTTGTATCAAAACATACAAATGTAGTGCTCCCATTCCCAAGACATAGATTTAAAACAGTTCCAAGAATGCTTAAAGAGTCACATACTCCTAGAGCCATCTGGTGTACTGGAACAATTTCAGAAGCTACTACATACAAGAATAATAAGTCTGGTAATAGAATGAAAGATTATCACGTAATTGGTGCTTTATATGTAGAGATTCAAGATTCTGGAAGATTTAGTATCAGACAGATTCAATTCGATGGAAAGGGATTTTTTGAGCTAGATAAGTATTATACTAGTAATAAGGTTACAAATATAAGACCTGCCGCTATTTCATTAGGTGACGATCATGCATTATTTCAATCTCCTTATGCTATGGCTAAAACAGAGGAAATTATTGCTAAATTAAAACCTGCTTCTATATTTAGACATGATACGCTAGATTTTGGATCAGCAGGATCGCATCACTTAATTGGAAAGCATTTAACTAAATCCATGCTACCTACTACTTTAGAAGAAGAACTAGAATTAACTTCTAAAACTATCAAACGTTTTGAAGAACTATTCCCTTTTGCTAAACAGTATATGGTTGCTTCTAATCATCCAGAACATCTAGATCGCTACCTAGATGAAGCAAGATACTATGACGATTACCCTAATCATGTAATCGGGTTAGAACTAGCTCTAGCTAAGGCAAAAGGTAAAGATGTCTACGAATATGCTATGAATAAGTATAACAAGCTAAACAATACTACATTTTTAACAAGAAAGTGTAGCTTAAAGATCGCTGGTGTTGAAATGGCCGATCATGGGGATAATGGAGCTAACGGATCTAAGGGAACTGTTCGTGAAAAAGGAATTACATATTCAGGAAAAGTGATCACAGGTCATACTCATTCACCAGAAATCGGAGTATTTGGTAACTTTGTAAATGGAACACTGACACATTTAAGCTTACCATATACAAAAGATTCAGGTAGTAGTTCTTGGTTATGGACTAATACGTTATTATACCCAAATGGTAAAATGACACATATTCACATTATACCGGAGTAATTATGATTAAAATAACAGAAGGTGATAAAGTTAGATATTTTGAAGAAAGGCAAACAGGTAGAACAACTAGGACATTAGTGGCTATGTATAGAACAGAAAAGGATATAGCTTTCTATTTATGTCCTAATTTAGACATGTGTAAGTATCATATGAGAAAATTTATCGATCTTATACCTAAGCATGATTTAAAGATAATTCATTCTAAAATGCAAGTAGAGCAGTTTGGTAAAACTTTTATTTTTATATCCGAACAAAGATTCAATGATCCCTCTTATTATAAAGGCTTACATGATTATGATGTATTTAGAGATCATACATGTTTTGAGAGGTAATTATGAGATTATACGATTTAGCTGTTAAATTATTAGAATCAGATAATTATGGATACAATATAGTACTTACTGCTTATCATACTTCAGATAATTACTACGTTGAAGTTTCGAAAATAGAAGGCCCGGGTTATTTATGCGAATCAATTAATAGATCAGAAGCAGAAAAATTAAAAAAGTTAAACGATGAATATTACAAAAGAAAAGCAGAAAGAGATAAGAATAAGTTTAAATCTCAAATTATGAAAGATTTAGGCTTGACAAATGAATAGTTTTGTGCTATAATAAGGTATTGGAGGAATAGTGAAACGTAAATACTTACATTTAAACATAAAAGGTCAGGAATGGAAGGTTTTTGTTCAAACACATTCTTCCTATAAACGTATGCATGGAAGTGATTCTGCTGCTATATGTTATCCTGACGATAGAGAAATGTACTTTGATCGTTCAACAGTTAGTTTAAGACTTATAAGACACGAAGTATTTCATGCATTTATAGCAAGCACCGATACTGAAAATAGTTCTAGTATGACCGCTGCTGATCAAGAAGAAGTGGATTGTACTGTTTATGGGAATAACAAAACAGCATTAAACGATATCGAAGATAGAATAATTGAATATATTCTTAGAGGAGAATAAATGATTGTAGCATTTGGTGGTAAAAAGCGAGCAGGAAAAGGTACTATGGCTGACGTTTTAGTGAATAAATTTAATTACACTAAAGTAAGTTTTGCTGATGGTTTGCGTAATTTGGCGGCTAATGTCTTCGGTATTGATGTTAAAAACTTCACCGACGATAATTTAAAAGAACAACCGTTCACTAATCCTATTATTTTTACTGAAGGTCATTTAGGACTTCTAATAGCTGATTTAGAAGACCAAGGATTTCATGTGGACGAACAATCCCTAACTCGTCTATCTACTAGCTTAGGTACTACATTTAATAATCCTAGACATTTACTACAAATTTTAGGAACTGACATTATAAGAAAACATTATGATGATAGAATATTTCTAAAAATGCTAGATAAGAAAATCAACCAATTGGCAGATGTTGTAGTAGATGATGTGCGTTTTGGGGTAGAAAGGGAATTTTTAAGAGAAAGAGGAGCTGTTCTATGTCTTGTAGTGCGTCCTTCTTTTTCTTTAACTGATTCACATAGTTCAGAAAATGATTTAGGTCACGATGGTGAATACGATGTTATTATAAACAATGATGACACTTTAGGAAAGGTGCAAACAGAAATTGAAATGTGGTTTTATAATTTCATTAAATCAAAAAGACACATGACTACTGTAGCTAAGTTTTACTAGGAGGAAGAATGAAAGTAGGAATTAAACGATTACACAAAGATGCTAATATTCCCAAGTATGCATACGAAGGTGATGCAGGATTTGATTTAGCTGCGATTGAATCAGTAACTTTGTCCCCAGGTGAAACTAAATTAATCGGAACAGGATTAGCTTTTAATATTCCATCCGGTTATGAATTACAAGTTAGACCAAGATCAGGAATGAGCCTAAAGACTAAATTACGTGTCGCAAATGCCCCAGGCACTGTAGATAGTAATTTCAAAGGCGAAGTTAAAGTAATTGCAGAGAATACTGGACACAGACCTATATTTATCGAAAAAGGTGATAGAATAGCTCAAGCAGTATTAAGTATAGTATTTACTGCGGAATTTGTTGAAGAAGAGTTGAATGACTCAGAAAGAGGCGAAAAAGGATTCGGTAGCTCTAACTAAGGATTTTGAAATGGGAAAATCAAAACACAAAGAATACAACAAAGAAGATAAAGACGGTGAAATTGGAAAGCTAAAAAGAAGAGTGAGACATTTAGAAAAAGAGAATGACCGTTTAAAAAGCGAGCTAAGAACATACGAGAGTGCGTTTAATAAATCAGTTAAGTTTTTGAAAGAAAAGACAGAGAATCTAAGTGTTGAAGATTTAATTAAAGGTGCTCAAGAAGAAATGACTTTAAAGGAAATCAAACACGATAAAGCTCAACGTTTTGAGGACTTTAAAAACAAATGGCAATGTAAGAAGTGTTCTGACGGTGTTTTACATATGTTTATTATCCCAGGTAACAGATACTTTAGAAAATGTAATATGTGCGAAAACAGAACACCAGTTAAGGAATTAACTGAAGATGTTGATAGAGGTATTGAATGAAAAGAAGTGAAATGATACACATAATAGAGGATTTTTTATGGAAGTCAAATGGCGACTATGGATACAAAAAATTAGCCAAACAAGATGCTGAAGACTTATTAAAAAGATTAGAACAAGCAGGAATGAAACCAAAAGGTTACTATGCATTAGCCTGTACGGGCGAAAAATACGATGAAAATAATGTCGGTCATGGATACAGATTAATTGAGTATTACCACACATGGGAGCCCGAAGATGGCTAAAAAAGAAAAAAAGATAAATAAATCCACATGGGTAAAAGGTGTTTTAAGGAGAGCTAGTTTACGCTGGCCTCCTAGAAATGAAGCTTTAGTACGTGCTAGAGTTGCTCGTGGGGACTACGAATGTGCAATGTGTAAAGGAATATTTAAACGTCAACAAGTCGATTTAGATCATATATCACCTGTCGTAGACGTAGAAGATGGATTTACAGGATTCGATGAATTTGTTGAAACTTTATTTTGTGATGTTGAGAATTTTGCAGTATTGTGTAAGGAATGTCACGCACAAAAAACTAGCTTAGAGGTTCAATATAGAAAATACGCTAGAAGGAAGAAGAAGGGAAATGAAGAAGAAACCGACACATGAAATATCGACAGAAGACTTACTGAATCAATTAGAATCAGAAGATACTGTTATCGAAGAAGATATTGAGTATGTTAACGATGTTTCAGTATTTATTCGTGCGTTTAAGATTTCAGGAGGAGAACGTAAAGTTCACGGTAATTTACTATATAGACTATACAGGAAATGGTCAGAAAAACCATTATCTAATATTGAGTTTCATAGAACTATGTCTTTATATTTTGATAAAAATGAACAACATACTACCTATCATTTAAACTATACAGGATTTGAAATTAGGCGTTTTATTGATAGATTTATGATACCTACTGCTAGAACAGGTCTAGGTAGTAAAGCTGCTGTACAAGGCATTAATAAGTTCATAGAAGCATATAAAATTGAAGATGGAAATAAATGGATAAGAGCAAAGTATGTGTATATCCTATACGGAGTATTTTGTAAAGAGAATAAAACATTAGCTTTAAAACACGCCACTTTCTGCCAAGTAATGAATACAAAATTCACAAATAAGATAGATAATAATAGTAAAGTAAGATACTATAAACTAAACCCTAATTCGTTTTTAAGTTTACCTGAGGAGGTTAGAATGGAAATTAAACGATCACGTACAATAGGAGATAAAAATGTCAAAAAAGAAGACAAGAAAGACGACAAAGTACCCGGCTCTTGAACCTCAATTGAATCTAAAAACTCGTTATGAAGAAATTGAAGATTTAGCTAGTTATGCTAAAGATTTACCCGAAGATGCTAAAGAATGGTTAAATGCTTTTGCTGAAGAAGAAATTTGTGCTAATTTTAACCATCGTGGGCCAAAACTAAATACTGAAGTGGATGAAAAACGAAGATGTTATAGGAATAATAATGCTAGAAATAGATGCATTATGACAAGAGAAAAGGCGCAAGGTACTTTAAATTACATCGAAACACAGCATGACGAAGATGATTATGAAGATTAGGAGGATTTATTCCTCCTTTTTTTCTTCTATTTCTTTTTTAGTTTCTTCGATTACATCATTAGAACTACCTAATTTAGTAATGATTGCTTTGAATATATCTTGTCCGTAAATCACGGCTAAATTCTCTAATAGACTCTTTAATTCTACTAAACCAATTACACCTGAAACCATCTTAGATACTGGAAAATAATCTTCTAGCATATATTTTTCAACAAGAAATCCAGTAATTAATGCCACATTGTAGACGAAAATTTTAGTGCAGGTGCGTCTTAAGCCAGCACTTGTTATAGCTTGACCTTTCTTTTTAGCCGCCATAATACCAGTTACTAAGTCGGCAAATATAAGAATACCTGTTACTATCAAAACCGCTTTAATTGGGCTTAAAAGAGCTAAAATAGACAACAACAACGGCTCTATGTACTTCGCTACAACATCTTTCATAAACCCCTCTAAAGTTTAATTTTTCTCTTCCTGGTCAGCACCAAATACAGCTTTAGCATCTGGATTTTGCATAATTACAAATAAAGCTTGATTTCTTTTTTGTACATTTCCAGAACTTACAGCATCTTCTAACGATTTTGCAATATTTTGTAATTTAGGTATCTTTCTTAATTCATTAGCAGCACCCATTAATATTTCGTCTGGTGCTTGTTGAAATTCTCTCATTAAATTAACTGCTGGTGATTTTGATTTTCTTTCAGCTAACCATTTAGCAGTA
>OGVW01000024.1_pt1 | contig 23568 bp, 21 predicted proteins | sample 1575821 | NCBI WGS metagenome assembly OGVW01 (sample SAMN07581525, study PRJEB24739) | freshwater metagenome | place: Singapore | collected 2015-01
GTTCCCAGTCACGATAGTTTCATTTAATTGAATCTTATGGGTCCACTATCCGCAAAACAACACAGAGAATATCTTAAATTCGCTGCTCAAGAAAAGAGAGAGAATGCTAAGATGGAACGGGAAGAAGCCCGTAAGAATCAATTACATGAAATTAAGTTACAAGAATCTGCTCTAAAAGCTAATCAAAGTATTGGTCATAAGGAGCAGATTCATGGTGTTAAATTAAAAGAGTTAACATCACCCCTAGGTAAACCACCTAAGTTAAATAAACAACAGTTAGGTATTCCTTCTACTAACCCTATGGCTGGTACTGGTATGTTCAAACAAGGTCAGCATCATTTAGTAAATGGTACTGATACTGTACCTGCAATGTTAACTCCCGGTGAAGCGGTTATTCCTGCCCCAGCTGCTCAAAATCCTAAAAATAAAAAGGCAATTAAACGCATGGTGCAAGAAGGCCGTAAAGCAAATAAATCAAAACAAGTACCTCAACAAGTTCAACAAGCTGTTGGCTATGTCAATGGTACCCCAGAAGTACCTTCTTTAGCTTATGCTCATTATGATGAGCCAGGTTCTTCTTTTGAAGACGGTACAATTCAAGTTAAACAGTATGCCGATGGTGTTTTAGAAGTACCCGAAACATTAAATAACGATAACTGGGATACACAATCTAGTTACGATTTTTCTCAAGAAGTCCCGCAACCTTCTATGGGTGTAGAAGTTGCTGACAATAGCCGGTTAGTAAAACCTGTTTATGATTTTAGCAATATTGATCCAAACACATTACTACCTAAAGCTGATGATAAGTCTTACGATAATGCCGAAGCTGCAAGGCTAGGTAATTACCCTGCTGAAGTACCTGCAGTTGTAGTACCTGTAAGATCATCTGCTCCTAAAGCACCTGTTGCTGTAGTACCTGTACCTGCAACAGTGGAGTCTGTCCCAGCAACAGAAATCTCAAAATTGACTCCTCAACAAATAGAGTCTTATGTAATTAAAGAACCAGAAGCTGTACCAACAGACGCTACAGAACAAGAAGGCTCTTCAGCAAAAATTATCCCGGTCACTCCTGGTGATATGGGTGCTGCTTCTACTGCTTTACAAAGCCGTGTTAAATCCATTGATGAATACATGAAAATGCAAGGCTATGATGACAGTAAACCTAAAGACGAAAAGGGTTTTATTGAATCATTTAAGAACGCATTTACCTATTCTGGTGCAAAAGAATTACTAGGTTTAAACAATCAAGAAGTTGCTCGACTAGCTGTAATGACATTAGGTGGTCGTCTTCGTGGTTACAACCTAGGTCATTCACTTGCCTTTGCTGGTAGACAAGCTTTTGCAGAATCCTCTAAGAGACAAGCTCAAGAAGACTCTGATCGTAAAGCAGCTATGCGTAACGCTGTTACAATGCGCCAACAAGATATTCGTCAAGAAATTGCCGATAAACGAGCTGAAGCTAAAGAGCTACATGATAGGTTTGTTGCTGAAAATCAGCGTAAGATTGCTGAAGCTAAGGAACAATACCTACGCGATCGAGACGATCGTAAGTTTGCCCAACAAATGGCTATCTTACAACAAACTCAAGCTGCTCAGAACGCTCGTATGATGGCTCAGTTTGGTAATCAGTGGCAAATGATGATTGCCCGAGAAGAGTACCGTGAAAATAACCCACAGAAACAAGCTGAACGTTATCAAAAGTTAGTAGGTAGCACAAGTGATACAATCAATAATATTCTTAACACACAATTTGGCTCTGACACTCGTAAAGTAAGTGCAGCTAGACAAGCATTACCTACTGCCGGTGAGATGACTAACCAAGCTTACGGTTACTTTAAGCGTAGTGGGTATAACGTTAATGATATTGATTCTACTATGGCTATGAATAGTATTATGGCTATGGCCGCTAGAGATATGGCTACAGATGCTGCTGGTGGTAAGCTATCTAAAGGTACTGCTGATATTACACCTTACGTTGCTAAATACGTTATTCAATTTAGAACAGGTTTAGATTCAAGTCTATTTAAAGTTGGTGACAACAAAGACATGAATCCTGAAAAGATTGTTAACTTAGAACAACAAGCTATTATTAACTCATCTAATCCTGAAGCAGCTCGCGCTAAGTTAAGCGCGCTAGCTACAGACTGGAAAGCTAATGGTGCTAAGTATCGTAAAGAATATTCCGGTAGTAATAACGAATCTGCTTTCTACCAATGGGCTAATTCTCAATTAGAAAAGCAAAAGAAAAAGGAATCTAAATAATGGATATTCAGGAACAACTTAGAGCTATTGATGCTCAGTATTCCGCTAAAGAGCCTTTACCCTCTGGTATTTCGGCTAAAGATGCGGATACATTGACTACATCAACTGGCGATACAATCCGTTTAAAAGGAGTTAACGCAAGAGAAACCTCTAAGTTTCTTCCTGGAAAGAAAATTGAAGGTTCTCAGTTAGGTGCAGATACTCAGACAAGGGGTATGGAAGATATTATCCGTGAAGGGTATACTACACCTATCTTAACTGGTGAGAGAGATATTTATGGGCGACAGTTAGGTGACCTTACTAACGAAGCTGGTAAGCGCCTATCTGTTGAAGCCCTTCAGCGCGGTATTATTGATCCTTACCACACAATGGATAAGGAACAACAAAGTGCCCTGTATCTAGGTGATCTTGAAAGAGCCACCCGAAAGAAACAGGGTATGCCTTCTAAGGCAGATTTATTCTTAAAGCAATTAAATCAAGAGCGTGGTCAATACGGCTTACGTGCTAAGGAATATACAACAACAGCTAAACAATATGGCGCTTCTTTAGATGAGTCTGGTAAAAGCGATTTCTTTGCTGGCCCTGCTATTGTACGCCCCGGTGAAACTAAGACTGGTGAAGCGCTATCTAATTGGGACACTGGTATTGAGCAGGGTATGAAAAATACTGCTGCTGGTTTGTATGGTGCCTTAGATTTACTTGCAACTAAAACTGGTTCAGACTACTTAAATGAAGTTTCTAAGACAAACCTAAACCGTATTAAGTCTGAAATGGCTGATTTACCTTATCTTAAGAGTGGTGAAGCTTTTAATGATAAAGGTGAGTGGCAACTTAAATCTCTAGGTCAAGTGGTTGATTATACTGTAGGCACAGCTGCATCATCTGCTCCCCAAATGGTTACTTCACTAGTAGCCGCTATGGCGTCACCGCTAACTTACGGCGCTTCTATGTCCGTACCTGCAGCTATTTATACAGGTCAAGTATGGAATGAACAAAAAGATAAGAATGCTACCGCTGCTATCCTATCAGGTATTACTCAAGCTGTTTTAGATAAGGTAGGTCTTGAAGGTATTGGTGCCGCTGCAAGTTTAAATATCACACGTAAAGCTACTCAAGATGCGGTAGTACGTGAGTTAGTTAGCAAAGGTGTTGCTAAAGAAGCTGCTGAACAAATGGTTGTTAAGGCAACTAAAGAGTCTGTTAAAGAAGTAAGCGATGCTATGAGAGCATTAGCTTTAAATCAAAAGCTTGGTATTAAAGCAATTGGTAAAGCTACTGGTATGGGTGCTGCTTCAGAAAGCTTGACAGAAACTCTACAAGAGCTTGCTGGTTATCTAGGTGAACAAGGTGGTTTTACATTACCTACTACAGTAGAAGAACAGGCTAAACTAAAAAGTAGGCTTTTAAATGCTGCTACAGGCGGTGCAGTCTTAGGTGGTGTAATGGCAGGTACTGGTAAAGGTATTGCTACTTTAACACAAAACAAAAGAACTATTGATCCAACAACTGATCTGCAATTTAGACAAGATTGGTTAAATAAAATGAATCAACAGCAAGTATCACAAGGCTTACCTGCTTTTGTGACTATGCCTACCGTTACTGAAATCATTGAGGATGCGCAGTCAGATTTAACAGCTGCCAATAAAACACCTACTCTAGACCAACTATCATTACCAGAAATTACAAAAAGATCTACTGAAAATATTACATCCAAGACCAAGTCTGCATTAGAAGACAAAGGTATAAGGGGTTTATGGGATAAGTTTTCTAATATCATTATGCAGGGTAATGAGCACAAGAGTATTTATTCTGCTGCATTAGCCACTGCATTGGGTGCTGGTAAAGCAGTTAATGGTGCATCTATTGATGAACACCAAGATATGCTTGAAGCTAACATCTTTAAGAACTTTGGTAACAGCGAGCAACTATCTGCTGCTTTCAAAGGATTAGACACTAATAAAGCTTCTGCGGTATTAAATAACCCCGAAGTAGTGTCAGCTATTACTAAATTAGTTCATACTAAGAATAATACATTCAGCGAGTCTGTTAAAGATATTGCCGATAAGATTGACTTTCATCTTGGAGATAAATCTCAGTACTTAGATGGTATTATTGAATACGCCGATAGGATTGATAACTTTATTAAGTCATATAATAATGCTACAAATAACAAACTAACAGTAGAAGACTTCTTAAAGTATAAACCTTTAGACAAAACTTTAGTATCTAAAAACTCAGGTCAATTTATTAAAGACTTACAAGCGCACTTAGGGATGTCTCCACAGGAAGCTCAACAATTAACTCAGGCGGTATTAGATAATAACTATGTTAATAGCTTCGAGGATGCATTAGATGAGCTACTTAATAGTGACATTAATAAAGTTAAAAGTAAAGACCAGTTAGAAAAGAAAATTGCTAACGCTAAGATGTCAGGTATGTTTGACAAATATATGTCACACAACGTACTAGATAACGCCTATTCTTTAGCTTCTTCTGCTGCTGCTATCAATACTAACCGTACGATTATTGGTAAGGATGGTTCTAAGCTAGCAGGTTTAATTCAGGCAATGCTTGATAATGGTGATATTAATGAACAACAAGCTGGTTTCATGGCTAAAGAAATTAAAGACTTCTTAGACATTAGACACGGTAAGTACCATGCTATCAACAACCCCTATTTAAAAGGTGGATTAAATTTAGTAAATTTCTTAAGTACAATTTCTTCATTACCCCTAGCTGCTATCAGCTCTACTGTTGAGTTTGCTCAGGTTTATCGTAACCTAAACAAACCTCAATCAGTTAAAGCTACTAAGGTATTATTAACTACCTTTGGAAAAGAGTTTGGTGCATTGTTCCGAGAAATCGGTAACAAGGTTGATGACCGAGTATTGATTAAACAAGTAAAGCATAGGCAAGAGCTATCTGAAGCTGGTTATTTAAGAGAAGGTGGTATTGGTCATCGTAACGATATCTTAACTTCTTATTTCCAGAAATGGACAGAGGGTTTCTTTAAAGTTACTGGTCTAACATCCGTTACTGCTATTACTCGCCATGCTAGATTAGCCGTTGCTGCAGATGCTATTGAGAATTGGGTTAGCATTGCACGTAATAATATTGGTTCTGACCAAGAAATTTTAGATGCAAAAGAGCATTTAGTTCGTTTAGGTGTTGATCTTGAATTTATGATGAATATTAAAGATGATACAGCTTATAATGAACAAAAGGTTAAGGATAACTTACAACGTGCTGCATATAACTTTGTTAATGAAGCGGTAGTTATTCCTAAAACTCTTAACAGACCTAAGTTTTATAGTGATCCTTATTTAAGACTATTCACTCAGTTCCAAGGTTATACCTCAACTTTTACAGCTAATGTGTTACCAAGGTTAATTGGTGATTTAGGTAAGAAGGGTTCTGATGATCAGCGTAATTCAGCAGCTGTCATTGCTATGATGATTGCTTTATCTATGCTTGCTCTGTACTTAAAAGATATGATTAAGTATGGTGAGTCACCACCTGACTGGCTAAAAGACGATAAAAAATATTTAAGAGTACTAAACCAAACTGGTTTATTAGGCTCTGGACAAAGGGTGTTTGATCAGTTCTTCCCAATGTTTGAAGAGGGTAAATCTAAGAATATTGCTGAAAAGATTGCCGAGCAGTCTCCTCAGTTATCTTACCTTAATAAAGTAAGAGAAACCTTAGAAGCTCCTGAGAATAAACGAATTGAAAAGGGTGCGAAGCTGCTTCCTATCTTTGGAACAAGTCCCGCTTTCGCTAAATATTTACAGAAAGAATTAGGAGATTAATGCCTTATGGGTAAGTTTTCTTTCATTAGTACTCCACAAGTACAGGTACCTCAAGTACCACAACCATCAGCTGTACCTCAACAAGTACAGCCTCAAGTAGTTCCTCCAGTTTCTGTAGGTTCTCCTTTCCTACAGGAACGTATTCAGGCTACACCACCAGTACATTTTACTCAGGTACCGCCTCCTTCTGCATTTGAAGAAGCTATGCCTGAAGCTCCGGAAGGGGCTGCTTACTCTGAGCCTGTAGAAGACCCAGGATTTAACCTAGAAGAGGGTCAAGTAGTAGGTGAAGAACCATCTGCTTATGACACTTATCAACAAGAATTACTTGCTGAGAAACAACGTCAAGCAGATGTAGCTAATGTTCTTGATCCCTCTCGTTGGGAAAACCAGCAATCATTAATGGAAGCTTTCCCTGATGTAGTTAAACCTACAGATGCTGGTGCTTTACAACGTGCATCATTACGTATTGGTGAAGCTCTTAATGATATTGAAACTAACAGATTCAATCCTGATACTACTACACCTGTAACGCTTAACGGTTTAACTGACCTTAAGCAAGGCTTAGGTGTAAGCGCTAAAACAGCTGCTAACACAGTAACTACATCTGCTATCCTACTAGCCCCTGTACTAGCTGGTGCCGTACAAAAGGGCGATGGTGCCATTGAAGGTACTCAAGAAGTTAATGATGAACTATCTTCATTAAATTCCCTATTAGAAGATGATGGTCTAGGTCCGCTAGATAATACGGCTGTTGCTGGTGGTTTAAAGCGCGATATGATGGAACGGGTTATGGGTAGGCTTATGAAGAAGCTTGCCAAAGGTGCATCTATTGATGAGAACCTTAATCCAGTAGCTATTCAGGATAACCAAAACATTTCTAATGAACAGGCTGGTGCTCTAGGTACTCAAGCCCTTATTGATGCTGGTTTCCTAACAGAAGACGTTGATCCTAACGGCATTGAGATTGTTCGTTTATCTTCAGGCTTTGGTGCAGAACTACGTGACAAGAGTAGATTAATGCAAAAGCACTTAACAGGTGCCCTTGCTGGCCGTGCTCAAAACGTACCACCAACTGAAGAAGGTGATTATGTAGGTGCTTTAAAGAATATCCGTCAAGGTGATAAAAAGAAAAACCTATATACTAAGACTGAGGCAATGACTCAAGCTAAGTATAATGTAGGTAAAGTACCTAAGCTGATCTCTCCAATCAAAGGTTATTTTGCTGCACTATTTAACGATGCTTTACTAGATCACCTTTCTGATCCAACTAAGCCAAGAACACTAGATGTAAACCATCTATTTAAAATTTCAGAAGAAGATGTTCAAGCTGCAATTAGTGGTGATGAAACAGCTGCTAAGGTTATTGATCAAAAGGCTAAAAATCTACAGTCCGAGTTAAATGATTTAGCTAAACATATTACTTATGGTGGCCCTAAGTATACTACTTATTGGGAAGATTATGCTACCCACCGTCTGTATGAAGATGCTACTGACTTTAATGAACAAAGAAATAAAGTAACTCGTGCTACATTAGTCCCTGTTTCTACTCCATTCCAAATGAATAGTGAGTATCATAAGACAGGTATTAACCGACAAACAGCTGAAGCATTCGTTAACCGTATGGCTGGTAAAGCTCGTAGTAAAAACTTTACTATGTCACCCTCCGAGCGTGAATTAAGTTTCTTACTTACCCTCGGTCGTGTACTCAATTCATCAAAGACTGTTGGTATGTCTTCAGAGTCTATCCTAATGAAAGACTTACTACAGACAGTTACACCACAGTTTATTGCTGAAGCTGCTGCTAAAGGTAGACTACTTCGTAGTATTGCTCCCAACAGTAAACGCGATATTGTAGACGCTATGGCTAAGCCTGGTACTGCTTTACAAAAGCTAACACCAGAACAAATGGGTGCTCTAAAGGACTTTATTGCAGAAGCAGATAGAGATGATTGGGGCTACACATTACAAGCTTACTTAGATGCAGCTAACTACCTAGATGCCAAGCTAAACGGTACAGCATTCACACCTAGACTAACAGTAGCTCTTGATATGAACTCTGCTGGTCGTGCTTTCCTTGCTGGTGACATTGGTAACATGGACATTCTAAGCCGTGTAGGTTTAGTATGGGATGCATTTATTGATAAAGTAGGTGACTTCTTTACTGATACATTACCTGATGAAGTAGGTGACCCACGTTACTTCTTCTCTACAGTTGCACAACAACAAGGTATTCAAAAAGCTTTCGGTGAAGCTGACTCTGAAAAGAACGAAATGTTCAAGTCACTACTACTTAAATACGGTGGTCGTGGTGTTAAGGGTAATAAGAAATTTAACAAAGACTTTGCTAAAAAAGTTCTTATGACTACTGACTATGGTAAACCCGCAATGTTCCATATTCAGGAAGCACAAGACTTTCTAAAGTCACACCCTGATTTTAGAGATGATGCACTTAAGTTTTACAATGGTGATCTAGACGCACTAGCTAAAGACATCAATGAAATTTATAAGTCAACACTAAGCTTAACAACTGAAGAGTGGCAGTATACATTACCTAAACGTATGGTACGTTTCTTACAGGCTGTTGGTCGTGTGCCACACCCTGTAGGCTACTGGAATGAACCAATTTCTATTGGTAAATTTGGAGCGCAACCTACTGGAGCTGTATATCAAGTAACTGGTGCTAAAGGTAACCGCCGTAGAATCCAAGAGACTAAACGAATGTTTGATCCCTTAGCTAAGGCAAGCTCTAAAGTACTAGATCACGGTGAAGTATTCCACCCAGATGAAGGTACTGCAGCACAAAACCAAATTGGCCCTACCTTTGGTCAATATCGTGAATCAGTTATTGTAGCTGAAACTGCTAACTTTATTAATGGTGGTAAAGCACCTGAACAATCTTTATTCATGTCACCTGTATTCGATAACTTTATTGTCGATGCTTTTAGCTATCCATTTGTACACTACGTAGCTAACAATATTGTTGCTCCAAAAGTATTCGAGTGGCATATGCCCGAAGCCTTCCATAAAGATTTCATGCAGCAAATTAGAGATGCAATGAAAGATCTTGACGGTAAAGATGAAGTACTTATTGGTCCTGGATCGCCTTATCGTGGTTTATTTGTTACTCTAGATAGGGAATACAAGTACATCAAAGATAAGAAAGATGCAGAGCTATCTAAGCCACAACTAAAATTCAAACAATTCCTTGAGTCACCTGCTTCAGGTTACGTACCACCTGGAAAAGATAGACCTGAGATTGTGCATATGACAGTACCTCAGTTTAAGAAAAATATTAATGAGTTACTAGAGTATCTACAATTACTCAGCCCAAGAACAGGCTTTAAAGCTTGGATTGGAGATGAAGGTATTAAACAAAAGCGTAACGAGTTTATTAATCAACTTAATAAACGAGCTAAGCAAGGTTTAGTTTACTTCTTTACTTAAGCAAATAAAAACCCCTACTAGGATAATTCCTAATAGGGGTTATTTTTTTTTTTTTTACTTCAGTAGTTTATTATACATATCTAAAGCCTGTGTGCGCTGGCTCTTAGCATACTCAGTAGCTTCTTCGGGTGTATAGTTCATACCTGTCTTATCATTCTTTACAGAAGGTAGACCAAGCACGTTTTGTTTGTATACCTCTTCAATAACGTAAGGACCAAGGTCTTTAGTGTATAGAAGTGTATCAGGGATATTAATACCTACATCACGCATGTCCTGCTGAAACTGGTGATCGTCATACTCATGGCCTCTTAGGGCTTGTACGTTATAGCTTTTCATAGTGATGATTCTACTTTCCATTAAGTTTAGATACACCAGTCATATGGTCACCAATGTATGTTTCTAAGGCACCGTGACCTTCAGATCCTGCTTCATCGTATAAGATTTGAGCTACTTCATTTAAAGTTTCTAGGTGCTCGCAAAGATCTTTAAGCATTTCTTTATCTGATTTAGCTTTATTAATTAAACTAAAATCGGTTTCGTCAGCATAATCTTTGAGAGAAGCTGGACACATTACACCCATTTGACGTAATTGTTCATTCAGTGTATCGTGATTCTCCCATAGATAATCATACACTTCCTGTAGTAGTGCATGATATTGAGGGAAGTTTGGACCAGTAATATTTAGGTGGTATACATGTGACTTAAAATATACCACAAAATTATTAGCGATCAGTGTTACTAGTTTGTTCTGACAGCTCATCTTGTTCTTTCTTCTGTTCAGGTTGTTCTACTTTCTTTTTACCAAAGATAGTATCCCAATTACTCATATATTGTTCTTCGTTTGTAGGACGTCGCCCACTACCTTTACCACTCATAATAGTAATTCCTTATTATTTCAATCGTAGAAACGTTTGTTTTGGTCAGGTGATAACCTACCCCATCCCATCTCCAAATAAAGGCTTTCTAGTTCCAAATTTAACCAATACGCCTTATCATCGTTAATAATTTCTTCAGATGTAAGATTATGGTTTGGCTCCATATCTTGAATGTCTACTTCAGAGATCATTTAATGCCTCTACAGATTCTACTACACTAACTCTAACTTTAGATTTCTTTTTATCAGCTTTACCTTCAAGATATTTAGGGGCTGATTCTTCAATCCATTCCCTGAATGTATTTAATTCCTTAATTAAAAGGTTTAATTTATACAGTTTATCTTTAATAGACTTTTCATCCCACATGTACATGTCAAGATCGATTCGCCTATTGCAGTCTGAGATAGCAATAGTACAGTCAAAGGAGTAGTCAGTGTAAGAACCGCTAGCCTCAAATGCTGCCATACCAGTAGACTTGTTTAAAAACTTTCTAGAGTGATATGTCTTTTTCATTATGCTAATTCCTGATAAGCTCGCTCAAATACATCTGCAGGTGACCATGAGACATAACCGTTATAACCAAATACGTTTGATTTACCACCATCAATATATTCAACTAGATAACCTGCATCATTACCATCTTCATCACTAGGCACAACCCAGCCCCGAAGATCATTGTATTCTTTGCGAGTCATAGGCTCTGCATAAACGTATTTAATACCAATATACTTTTTCATTAATAATACCTTAGAGTTGGCGTCTCTAGAGTGATTCGAACACCCGACCCACAGCTTAGAAGGCTGTTGCTCTATCCAACTGAGCTATAGAGACATATGGTGCGCCTAACTGGACTCGAACCAGTACGGATATACCGGGAGATTTTAAGTCTCCTGTGTCTACCAATTCCACCATAAGCGCAAATAAAGTGTGGGTATACGATCCCACAAACGCTTATCGTATATCGTTGATAAGTTGAACGGACGCTTTTAACCATAAACGACTATGGCCCTAAGGTAGTAGGATAGGGATTCTCTATGTGTATGTTGTACTATGTACTCACCGATCAAGTGGGTTGCGCCCACACGCCTTTATCATTGGTACGGTTACTTACAAGCCGCTGTTCTCCCTTACACATTAGGGTATTGCTTTCTTTGGCTGACAGAGAATATTCTTTGGTGCTGCCTGAAAGAATCGAACTCTCATTTCCGGACTACAAAACCGGAGTTCTACCATTAAACTAAAGCAGCAATGTTCTTGGCTCCAGAGGTTGGGATCGAACCAACGACCAACGGATTAACAGTCCGCTGCACTACCGCTGTGCTACTCTGGAATAGGGTGTACCTCTCATACACCTGATGTTTCGTTTTGTATACCGTATAACATATACTACGGTTTCGACTAGGACTGCAGGACAGTTCCTATTAGGAACCGACTACAATTTCGTATTAGTTAGTAATACTTTCCCAACCCCAATCACCTTCCATACCGTTAATACTGTATTCAGTAACACGCTTTTCAAAGAAGTTATCGTGGGATACACCGTTAAGAATCCAGTCTAACCATGTTAGTGGATTGTCTTTTACTTTGAAGTTAGGCTTAAGACCTAGCTGAAGTAGTCTACGATCGGTAATGTAACGGATATAAGTTTTAATTTCTTCTTTAGTGATACCTTCAATATCAAAAGACTTAAAGGCAAGATCAATAAAGTTATCCTCAAGCATTACAACATCTCTAGCCATCTGATAAATCTTAGCTTTAAATTCATCATTGACAATCTTGGGGTGCTCATTACAGAACTCTCGGAAGAGTCTTGAGTTACCCTCTACGTGTACAGTCTCATCTCGGATAGACCATTCAACTACGGTACCCATACCTTTCATTTTACCAAACCGTTGAAAGTTTAATAGCATAACGAAAGAAGCAAACAAAGAAACACCTTCGTTGAGTACAGACTTAGCTAGTGCTAATGCCAGACCTGACTGAGTACTTGAATCTGACTTAGCCATGAAATCAATCTTGTCAGACATTTCTTTGTATTCAAGAAACTTATGATACTCTTCGTCAGGTAAACCTAGTGTATCATTTAGTAGTGCATATGCTCGTTGGTGGGTACCTTCACGGCTAGCAAACGAACCTAGCATTACTCGTACTTCGTTATTTTTAAACTTAGGAATTAAGAAGTCGTAGTAGTTTTGTCCGACTTGTACATCGCCTTGGGTGAATAGTCTAAGGATGTTTGTAATAAAGTCTTTCTCACCAGAGGTAAGTTTAAGCTTCCAATCGTTAACATCCTCAGAAAGATCCGCTTCATCTTCTGTCCAATGGATTTCTTCATGTTTCTTAGTTGTTTCAACAGCCCACTCATGGTTGAATGGTTTGTATGTTTTAGAAAAGTTCAATAGGGAAGACATAATTAACCTTCACAAGCCTTACATTCATTATCTTCTTCAGCTACTACAGTGTTTAGTTCCTTGTATAGCTCATTAAATCCACCTACGTATTTACCTTCAAGATATACTTGAGGCAATGAGCGTACATCAGGACGACCAGTTACTTCAGCAGCTGTTTTACCTGTAGTTGTAATATCAATATATTCGTAGGCAATACCTTTAGAGTCAAGTAGTGACTTAGCCATTTGACATTGAGGGCAGTTAGGTTTACCATATACAATTGTTTCTTTTACTTCTGTCAATTTATTTTCCTCAACCTTTTCCGATACGTTTTCTGCTCGTTGTTTAGCTTCAGTACGTAGATAATATAAACCTTTTAATCCTAGTTTCCAAGCTTCAATGTGAACTTTATTTACATAAGCTCGATCAGCACCAGCAGGAAAGAATAGGTTAACAGACTGACCTTGGCAAATAAATGGTTGGCGATCAGCAGCATGTTTAACAACCCACATTTGGTCTAGTTCAAAAGAAGTTTTAAATACTGCTTTTGTTTCTTCAGATAACCATTTAAAGTGTTGTACACTACCTTTGTTTGTGATAATAGATTGCCAGACTTCATCTGTATTTTTGTTAATTGCTTCCAGCATCTTTTCAAGATATTTATTCTTAACAAGAAAAGACCCAGCACGTGTTCTATGAGTATAAGCATTAGCCTTACTTGGCTCGATACTAGGCGATGTGCTTAGAAGAATACCTGAAGAAGCATTAGGTGCGATAGCCAGTAGGTGTGAATGACGAGCACCGTTATTTCCAAGGTCAGGCGCTGATCCGCGAGTCATGCCTAACTCCATCGACATTGATTTAGCTTTAGACTTAATAGTTTGAAAGATATCTTTGTTTAAAAGTCTTGCTTTATCAGACTCAAACGCAATACCTTTGTACTGTAGGTACTCATGGAAACCCATAGCACCAAGGCCAATATCTCGACTACGCATAGCTGAATATTTAGCTCGGGCAAGTACATCAGGTGCGTTTTCAATAAAGTATCCTAAGACATTATCTAGCATTACCACTAAATCTTGAATCATAGAAGTACTTTTCCACTCGTCATAGAATTCTAAATTAACAGAAGATAAACAACATACAGCTGTTCGCTCTTCATTTGTTGGTAGATGAATTTCATTACATAGATTGCTACCGTTAATCTTTAAACCAAGTTCTTTTAATGGCTCTGGTAAGTTGGCGTTTGCTGTGTCAATGAAGTTAAGATAAGGCTCACCTGTACGGAAGCGTGTTTCAAGAAGCTTAGCCCATACGGTACGAGCATCCAAAAATTCGCCAGTACCGCCACGCTTAGGATCAACCAGTTCATACTTACTCCCATTAATTACTGCCTTCATAAAGTTATCTGTAATGTTAACGGCATTATGTAAGTTAAAACATTTACGGTTAACATCACCTGTTGGAATACGTAAACCTATAAACTCCATAATATCAGGGTGGTCTACTGATAAGTAAGCCGCATATGAACCCTTACGAGTTTTACCCTGTCGATATGCAGTCATATCTGCGTCCACAGTATGTAGGAAAGGGATAGGTCCGGGAGCCATATCAGACACTGAACGTACGTCTGACCAATGACCACCAACACCACCACCCATTACAGATAACCAACGTAGTTCAGAAGAGTGATCAATCAAGCCTTGAACAGTGTCAGGTACATAAGTAAGGAAACAAGAGATAGGCATACCTTTACCAACACCATCTACTACTGGAGCATTAGATAGTACTGGAGAAGCAAACATAAAGAATTTCTTAGACACATAATTGTACAATCGTTGTGCCAAAGCATTATCACGTTTACCTTTGAATACACTCCAAGCACAAGCTGCTCGGGCATATACCTCTTGAGGTGATGTTTCACCTTCAAGAGCATAAAAATCCATGATCATATCACGAGCATAATCTGTAAGTAAACTATCTCGTGTTGTATCAATCTCAATAATATTTTTGTAATTTTGTTTCATAGTTTCCTGCAGTTAGTTGTTCAGTATTAGGTACCGTCTTAACAGAAAAAGTATTCTGAATTAGTTACTTCTGAGATATCTAGATCACCAAGCTCAGGTTGCTTGTAATCAAAAGTATCTTTATTTAACATTAAAGTATCTTGTAGAATGTCAAAGAAATTATCTACATCATACTGAGCGATAAAGGTTTGCTTAGTTACTTCCTGTAGAAAATCCACTTCATCAGCATGGGTACTGAACGAGTCATGAACAGCACCGAATGAACCGTTGAAAGCAACAATAGTATTAGCCATATGAGCAGCATCATAGGAGTGAACAACGTTAGGGCTAACACCAGACGCAAAAGAACGGCGGCAGGGTACACGTTCTCCAGTTTCTTTATTAAGTACGTCCACTTTAATAACGTGCATAACCCTACCGTCTTTATTACCTTGAATACCTTTGATGGTGCCTCGCTGTTTACGTTCATGTTGTAAATAAGCTTTATAAACAACAGGAAACCCGCTAGGAGTGTGCCAAGTAAGATGATTCCTTCCGCAATTGAGTTCATGTTCTGCAATCTTCTGTAAGTATTTGGTTGTTTTAAGGGGGCCAGCACATACAGTATTAATTGCTTGGATAAGATTACCTGCAAGAACATTACAGTCATCTTCGACAATACTGTACTTAACAGTAAAGCCTTCTACGTGACAGTCATCGTACATGTTCTTAGCAATGCGTTGCTTACCGGCAGAGTATGCTCGGGTCATAGAGCCTCGTTTAGCAATACCTTTACGGATATGCTTCATAGGCATTTTCTTTTCTTCAAACCACTGAGGCATGATTTGAATTAGTTCTTTGGCTACAGCTACGTAGAAATCTTTTTGAATAGGAGTAGGTACTAAGGATACTAGTGTACCTGCTTGCTTATCTTTAGACATTGCTGCTAGGTGTTGCCAACCATTATTACTACCGTCGATAGGGATTGGTAGCCCAGAGAAATATTCTTGACGTAGTAGTTTTGCTTTATGGTATCCAGCAATCTCAATACAAACAGCTAAAAAGCTGTAAGGCTTTTCGGCATCTTGATGAATTGTCTTAGTACGCGCTGTATTAATAATGAACTCTAGATTCTTTTTAACCCATAGTACACGATCATCAAGAGTCATTTTATCTACAGAGATAGTGTCTAGTCCTTCTTCCTTAAGGTACGATACGTAATCAGTGGAGAATCCTTGTTCAGATAGTTCTTCAATATTGAATGATTTATTGTAGCAGGAAGCAGCATGTACTGAAAGCCAGTAGTACCCTCTCTCCGATACCCGTTTCTTGTTAGCAAACAAAAACAAGGATCGAGCCAGATCCGAACCCTGGAATTCAAGAAAGGACTCGGCGTAGTATACTCGTCCACGGTAGTCGCAGGAAACTTCTTGATAGAACGTTTTGTTACCAATTAACTCTGCTTTCTTAATAACTTGAGTGTACTCAAAGTACTTACTAAGCATACGTTGTAGTTTAGGATCTTTCTTACCTAAGAACTTAGTGCCATCTGTATGCCAGAGTTTCTTTGGTAGTTCAAGGTTTTCATGGTGGATATTATAGTATCTGATAACACCATCTTCATCAACTAATTCTAATACTTCTGCTGGAGGTACATTCTTCATAGCAGAGAGCACAGGTTGGTTAAGCACCCAAGGTTGTTGACGTAGACCCTCTAAACTTTTAATAAAAGGTTTATCAAGGTATTCATGGAATAGCTTACTGTTAGTCCATCCCTTAATAAAAGGTTCTTTAGTTAAGGGACTGTATAGACCAGCAATAGGTAGTAGTGGTTCGAACGATGTACCAATGAGGGTTGGTTTAATCTCATCGTCCATGTTTACAATACGGACTAAGTATGGTGCTTTACGACCCTCATATTCACGGAAGATGTCGATCAGTCCGTCTTGAAGGAATGTTTCAAGTAGCAAATCTCCAAGGCTGAGAGTAGATTTGATATCTGTTTCGTCAGCACCAATGCTTCGGGCAATTCGTTTTCCGATAAGGTCTGAAGCAAAAGTGAGTTTAACCGATGCTGAATGTGTAGCATTTTTGTTTCGAATACAGTATTTAAGGAGGGAGTCCCAGGACTCATTGATAAATCGTTCAAGGTCGTATTCCCATGTTGGATGATGTGCCAGAAGACGGGCACCTTCATTCTGAATCTTATCTGAGTTTAAGACAATCTTCGATACACGTTCAGTAAGATATTGTAGTGGATTCATTTGTTCACTGCTTGTTGTTGAGGCAATAATTATATGCTTGTTTTGGGGTCCACCCATCACCAATAAAAATAACCCCTGGTTTAGAGGGGTCTTGTCGTACGCACCTCCACCAAGGGTTGTGCCAGTAAATATGTGGCTTGTACTTATTCAAAGTCTACAAACCCTACAGACTCTAGGCGAGTTGTTTTAGTATTGTACCTAGTACTACCACAGTCACCGGTGCGACCAGTAAACCGTGACTTAAGTACACGAAGTTTAATAGTGTTACGTTCAATTTCAGTTTCCGCAATCATGTTACGAGCAAAGGCTACAATATCAAAAGCAATTTGTTTAATAGAGCCTGAACCTTTAATATCATCAATAGAGGGTAGGTGACCTTCTTCAAAAGGCTTTTCACCTTTACGTAGGTGAGAGATAACACCTAACCAAATGTTGTGTTTCTTACACATTTTAAGTAGGTCAGACATGAAAGCATCTACTGCTTCATTACCTGTTTTACCCTTAGCACCTTCAGATACTGCAATAGTGATGTGGTCTAAGATAATATACTTACAACCCATTAATGCTAGGTATTCCATTTTGTCAGTGAGCGATTCATCACTTACAGAACCTTGGTGGTCAAGTAAGATAAGTCGTTCATCACCAAACACTTGTTTGAATGCTTCATACTTATCTTCATCAGAGATTTCTTCTTCATTAATGTTCTTACGAAGCTGCATACCAATAAACTTTTCTGCAGTGTCTCCAATAGATTCTTCAAGAGAAACCATACCTACCATTTCAGAAGTGTTCTCTAGAATATCAAGAACAATTTCTTTGATAACAGTAGATTTACCGGAGCCAGTACCAGAAGTAAACAATACAATCTCACCTTGACGCATACCTTTTAGTTTATCATTAAGACTATTCAGGCATGGTGGATATGGTACAGATACAATAGAATCTTTTACTTTGTATTGTTCCCAGATATCATTACCTTTAACAATACCTGCTGGATTAAAAGACTTAGCATCAAAGATACACTTCATTAGTGCATCTGAACCATGCTTCATTAGTACGTCACATGGATCTTTTTCAGGTAAGGTACATACTTTTACTTTATCATAGCCAATAATCTTAGCAGCTTCTTGAGCAGCCTTTTGACCGGGTTCATCCATGTCAAAGGCTAGAACGACCTCATCGAAATTGCGTAGCCACTCCCGTTGTGAAAGGATGAGTGACTTAGAGCTAGCTGATGGGACCGCCACCGCTGGATAAAATCGTTGATACTTATCGTATTGTGCTTGAGCAACCGCAAGAGCATCGAGTTCACCCTCGGCGATAACGATTCGCTTACCACCAGCAACGGTGTTTTGTCCAAAGAACTGTACGTCTTTAAAGTCTCCGTGAATGATAAACTTTTTAGGTAGTTGTCGCTCTTTGTAAGCAACCACCATTCCATCTTTAGTGTACGGATAGAAATGGCTAGCGATAGTACCATCTTCAGCATAAGAAACTTTAACACCATAATGTGCTGCAACTACTTTCTTGATATCACGTTCTTGAAAACCACGGGTGTCGTATGTTTCGATTTCGGATAGGGTATGCACGGAATAATTCTCTTTGTAGGTTGAAGCTTTTACTTCAGGGTTAATTGGAGATGACTTGTTACAACTAAAACAAAAGCCCCATTTATCGTCATCTTTGTATGAGAATGCGTCTGATGAGTTACACTTAGGGCATGGGGCATGATACCAACGGGACATTTTAATTCCAATATTCTTGATCTTCTTTCATTTCCCGAATCATTCTTCGGCGCTCTTTAGCTTGTTTCTGTGTATATTTCTTTTGTTTATATTGTTGTTCAAACTCTTGTTTAAAGTTAACGTATTCTTCTAGATCTTTTGGTTGATTACGCTTCTTACTCATAACTCTTTGGTTTTAAAAACTTTACTGCGCCAATATTCCCGTTGTACCAGACACGTTCGCCATTAGGGAGTTCATCTCTTGATAACACCTTACATTCCCATTGCTCTTCAACTTCGCTGTATGTAAGATCTCCAGCTCCGATGCACCACTTGTAGATAACAAATGTAAATGCTTCAGGTCCATAGAATTCAATATCATCCAAGAGTTCTTTGCAAGAGGATCTATAGTTTCGCCAATCAGATTCCTTACGTGTGACAGTTCGTCTTGAGGCTCCTGGTTTAAGTTTTCTTGATACACTTATTAACTGCTTTCTGCCGATGTATCGGCGTCCTGTTTGGAGGTTTTCGATGTAATAGATAAATCCGAAGGCATCGTTTGGTCTGTCTGTGAGGGGATGCCAGTGTCCATAGTCTTCCATGATAACTTTTCTTTTAATTCTTCAAATGTAAATGGTCGTAGATCGTCAGACGTCATACGGATATAAATTAAATTAGCTGATTTATTAAAGTCATGCTCCCATGTAGAGCCACATTTGAGCCTATAGGTATCAATTACCTTATCAAGCATGTACTCATAGGCTACATCTTTAAGAATCTTTTCAGCAGTCTTAGGCCCAAGACCTTTAATACCTTGGATATTATCCGTAGCATCTCCAGTAAGAATTTGTTTCATAAGATTGTAGTATCCTGTTCGTACATCAATCTCATAGAACTCTTTCTTTCTAAAGTTGTAATGCCAACCTGGAATCATATCAAGATCTTTATCAATATGGCAAATGATATATGACTTATCTTCTTCCTGAGCTAGTGTTACTGCGATACCACAATAGTCGTCCGCTTCAGCATTGTCAGATTCAATACAAAAATCTTTTGCATATTCGTAAAGCATTTCAATGCGATCTTTTACTTCAGGTTCAATAGTATCTTTACGATTACCTTTATAGTCTACTGCTACATGGTATCGAAAGTTATCTTTACCTTTAATAAACACTGCACCATTAAGAGCTTCAACATCAGTCATAATTTCTTTTAGACGATTGTCAAAGTCTTTCTTACACAATGCAGGTGATGGTTGATAATGGGCAATTTGATACAGAATAGAATCTGCATCAATGATTGCTACGTCAAATTGTTCTTCATTCATAGAATATCTTTTGCCTCATAACCCATCATATAAACTTCTTCAATGAACTTATCTAATTCGGCAGATGAGAAACCAAATACTTGGGCTTTATACACTGTACTATAGTTATCAGTATATGTTTCTACTTTTAGAGATGATTTTTTGATCATTGCTTCTGCTAGGTGATTAATCATTTGGCTTCTAATCATTTTATTTAAATCAACTTCAGGCTTAAGTGTAGCCATCAAAGTATCACTAACCCTTTGTTCTATAGTTAGTATACTACTTTTAGCTTTAGCCTTTAAAGCTTTAAGTAAATCGGATGATAACATTAGTGTACCTCAGCATAGTTCTTTCCGATGTGAGCATCACCACCCATACACATAACACCAAACTCTTTTGGAGCTTCAGTGAATGCTTGAATAGATAGTTCAGCTACTTGTTCAGCATGTTCATCTTTAACTACTACAGCTAACTCATCGTGATAGTGTAGAGTAAAGTAGTGAGGGATATTTAATTCTTTTAATTTGTACTTGAGCCACACAATAGCTGCTTTACAAGTAATACCTTCAGCAGTTTGTAATAGGTAGTTTAGTACTTGATGTTTAGAACTAACAAAGATTAATCGTCCGTCAAGACCTCGGATGAATGCTTTGTCTGAACCAAAGGTATTTGACGTAAGTTCAAATTGTTTTTCAAGTCTTTCTCGAAGTTCTTTAAGTCCTGGGATTGAATCTTGGAACTTATTAATAGCTTCTTGTCCAACTTTTGCATCACGTTTTCCGGTAAGGATAAGCCCCAACTTACCTGCACCTCCCCCGAAGAGGAAGGCATACAAGAATGGCTTAGCCAATTTCCGTGTTGTTCCAAGAGCATCTGCGTTTCGTTGATGAACGTCACCATTAATTACCTCATTTGTAAAATCATCGTTACCAATGTAGTGACATAGACCGCGCATTTGATTACCTGCTGAGTCAGCACCAATAATACTGGTACCATTCTCACAGATAAGTAGTGACCTCATTTCTTTTCCATACACTGAATCCACAGAAGGTAGATTAGCCACAAGCTCATGGCGACACCTAAAGGTAGGAGTACCGATAGTCCACATACGACCATGAAGCCTATTGTCGGGAGAGTTTTTAACAGCATCAATCCAACCTTCTAAAATACCTTTACGACTACGAATAGTGTAGTATTCACTAACAAGCATAGCATCTGGACCTAACTTTTCTAAGCTTGATTCAGTAATTTTAGGTGACTTGTTAACAAATTTACCATTAACTTTTTCTACGTTCCATTCGTCAGGTACCCATCCAAGAGAATACAACCATGTCTTTACGACTTCGATTGATCCGACTTTTCCTTGTTCAAAGGAGACTCGACAGTATGGTCCTTCAATAGTTCGATTAGTTCGTCCATCTTCTTGCGGTAGATTAAAGTGCTTAACAGTTGCGACTGTATAGCATCCATCTTTTCTCCATGCGGGTTCTTTGTATTCATCTGCTTTGTCTACCTTTACACATTGCATACCAATTCGCGGTTCAAGAACAGCTTCAATGGCATCTAGCTTATTATTAATTTCTGTAAGTAACACTTGAGCACCTGCCATATCGAACTTCCAGCCTTTAACTCGGATGTCAGATTCGATCTTAGCAAACTCCATTTCAATCTCAATACCACGGCGATATAGAGGATTCTTACGGATAATTTTAACAGCTTCTTCTGCTAGGTGCTTGTATACTTTAACGTTAAGTTCAACGTCACGTACACAATAGGTAAGCATCTCTTCAGAGTACTCATCGAATTTATCGAATGAAAGTTTAGGATATCCTAGTTTAGAACCCCAGCCTTCAAGGCCATGCTTATGATCACGTTTATATTGGTTAGTTTGAGATAGAATCCATGTATCAATTACACGTTGATTCTCTTTTGGAACCCAACCTGTTAAGTATTTTAATACGGGAATATCATAACCAATAATGTTATGACCAATAATTTCATCGGCTAAATGTAGCTCATTTAAACCGTCTTTAATGTCATCGTTTACTGAACCATCTTTACTTACATATTTCAATACCTCATTTGTATCTGGATCTACAAGAACTAACATCCAGATTTTATTTACTTCAGGATAAAAACCGTTTGTCTCCACATCGAAGACATATCGTTTCTTAGTCATAATAGTGGACCACAGTACATGCACATGTACGGTACTTCAAGCATACGTGCTTCTATTTCAGTTGGATCAAAGAAATAGGCTTCACGATCACTTGTTTTATCATGTTTAATTTTAGGTGATTTAATGTTATCACGGCCTGTTAGGTGCTGGCATGCATGCACAAACTCATGGCACATGATACAGAGAAACTGTTGTAGTACGTAGTAATTGTTTTCCCAATCGTTTAAAAATGGATCACGAACTTGAATAAGCATTTTATTTTTATCGTTATCATGCCAAATAGTCATGCCATGTGACGTACCTGCTTCCATATCGTATTCATACGGATCAGGGTATTCAATAAAACAAATTTGAACCGTTACTTTTTCTTTAGTAATAGGTGCATTAAATCTTTCACTGTAATCTTTAAGGCAGTCAAAGAAAACTTGTTTGATTTCTTTTTCTAAGTTAGGAATACAGGATACCTGCACTTTAATGTTCTTCATTACGAATAACCTTTACGTTAGGTGAGCCTAATGACTCTAGTTCGGTAGCCATTTCAATAATAAGTTGATTGTAATTATCGATTTGTTCTTTAGCGTCTTGGTATTTAGAAGTGATAATCCAGTTATAAATACCTAACCCAATAATAGTTAGGATTAATAGTTCCATTATAGTAGTCCGGTATTCCTTAATTCTGAAGGATCAAATAATACATTGTGAATATCTGTACGGTTAATTACAATACCCAAGGATCGAAGATACTCAATACCCTTGGTGCATTTGTATTCTTGTTTGTACACCACACGATGTATGCCAGCAGCGTATATAAGTTTACTACAATCAAGGCAAGGGGAAAGAGTACAATAGAGAGTAGCACCCTCGGAAGATAGGTTTGACCTAGCAACCTTAGCAATTGCATGTGCTTCTGCATGAAGTACAGGGTTAGATTGTGTGTCATTATTAGTGCCTCTCGCTGTACCGTTATAAGAGAATGAAATAATATTATCGTTCTTTACAATGATAGCTCCGACTTTACGGTCTTCCGCGTATGATTGTTTAGCAATCAAGTCGCAGATGCTCATGTAGAAATTATCCCAGTCAGTTTGCGATTTCATGGTAGTCTGATTCGAGTTCAATTAATTGATCTAAAATATAGTCTAGTTTGACTTGTTGTTCTGCAGTTAAAGGATGCTCAAAGAATAACATCACATCAATAGTTTCACCTCTAGTATCAACGATCATAATATGCTTTCCATTTATTCCATGTAATCATCTTAGCGTCGTAAGCATCTTGAATAGTTACTCTGTCAAGATCAAGCTC
>OGVW01000025.1_pt1 | contig 23557 bp, 20 predicted proteins | sample 1575821 | NCBI WGS metagenome assembly OGVW01 (sample SAMN07581525, study PRJEB24739) | freshwater metagenome | place: Singapore | collected 2015-01
GTTTCCCAGTCACGATAATTTGCTAGTTGCAACCACCAATGATTTGGCTTTTGGTTCGGCCGACTTCACGATTGAAGGTTGGTTCAGGATCACTAACTTCAGCACGCAACGCACGCTATTCGATTTCCGCCCGGTAGACACAAACGGGGCGTACATCCTCCTGGCGGTGAAGACCACCGGGGCATTGATGCTCTACGTGAATTCAGCCGAGCGCATCGTGACTAGCGCGTCCGCTGTCCCGTCAGGTGCTTGGACGCACATCGCGTGCTGTCGCTCCTCTGGCACAACACGGTTATTTATTGATGGCGTGTTGGTGGGGACGCCGTGGACGGACTCAACCTCATACTTGGTTGGCGGTACGTTCGGGTGTCGGATCGGGCGCACGTCAATCGCGGCGTTCTCTGAAGAACTGCTGGGCTATGCCGACGATATTCGTATTACCAAGGGCATCGCTCGTTACACATCCACCTTCACCCCTCCCACGGTCGCACATCCCGATTACGACAACAGCGCAAGCCTCAATGAGTACGTTATCGAAACAGGCACTTTCATCGATGAGGTTAATGTTGTCTGCCTAGATGATACTGCTGGGACAGTCTACAATGACTTAATCAAAAGAGCAAACCCTGCCTAGGTGATGCTAGTGTTAAGATAGACGGCAATTTCATTAATATTGATTACTATAAGATAAACATTTCGCAATAAGGATAATATATGACAGTAGCCGTAAATGGGGTGGCACTCCATAAAGCTAATATTACTTCAATTAAACTCCGTAACCCAAATAACTTCGGGGTAGGTACCTTGGCTAAGCCCTACCTAATCCCGTAATCAAAAGGAGGCATAATGGCAACAAAGAAGATTTCAGAACTAGCCACAGTACCAGGTCCATTAGCCTCTACTGATTACTTTGTACTAGTCCAATCCGGGGTCACCTACAAGATAGAATTCTCAGGACTACTGTCTGATCTATGGGGTAATCGCCCTGTTCCTACAGAATATGTAGGCCCTTTAGCGGGTACAGAAAAGATTGTATTAGACGGTGACGAATATGTTAGTTATTCAGATATCAAATCTGACATCCTATCTGCTGTACCGGCACCTCCCGATACTCTCGATGAGCTAACGGACGTCACAATCATTACTCCAAGCCCGGGTGAGCTGCTTCGGTTTGATGGCGCTGATTGGGTTAACGATGCACTAGCTCTAGATGACTTAAGTGATGTCTCTGCCACTACCCCTACCACTGGTGACGTACTGGTATTTAATGGGACAGTCTGGGAAGCGGCAGAACCCACAAAACAAATCACAGTATCCGCGACAGCCCCGGTATCACCTGCAACAAATGGCCTTTGGTTGGATATCTCATAATGGCTGACTTTACTTTTGTAGGAGAGACCCCGTATACCATTCCTCCATTTGACGAAGTAGACTTCTCTTTTGCACCAGTAATGTCCAGCTCCCTATTGAAGTACTGGAATGGGGTAGCATGGATTGATACTGCTATCTTAAAATATTGGAATGGTACCTCTTGGGCGGTCAAAACACTAAAATATTGGAATGGCACTACGTGGGTAGTAGCCACATAAGGAGAATTATATGGCAACACCTAAGTACGATGCAATAAAAAGTAAGGTACGAGACTGGTCGAACAAAAGAGAAGCGGCAACAACCCCTGAAAGCGTTATTGAAGATTGCTTACAATACGGTGCAGACGATATTTACAGAGAATTAAGGATTCCTCAGATGGAATTCACTACTGTATTTACTATTACAGAATCAAACAACTTAATAGAGGATAAGTACACTGTACTAGATGTACCTGTAGACCTAATTGAGTTCATCTATCTAAGAAAGCTATCTGCTCAATTAGGTCAACAATCAGAAATCTATAATGAAGTTACAGACATTCGTACTTTCTTAGATCCCTATGCTGAACAGTATAGTCAAAAACGATACATCTGGAAAGATCTGCAAGTATTTATCCATCCAAAACTAAAAGTGGGGGATAGAGTAGAGCTACATTACTACAGAAGACTAGCTCAATTAGATGCTGTATATAGTGTTATTCCTGAAAACTATAGGTCTGATTTTCAATACGATAATCAACCCCTACTAGAGATTGCACCACTTGAAGCAGAAAATACAGGTGTGCTATACCTTGTTTTAGACGGCACTACTGATGCCGCTTTTGCTACCTCCACCGAAGCTACGGCTTACCAAGTAACTAATGGTGGTTCTATTCTAGCACAAGAATATATTGGAAAAGAAGCTTGGAACTGGTTAAGAGATGCTAATGAAAAGCTGTTACTCCAGATGTCACTATCTCATTTAGGTGCTTATTTATTCGATGAAGCCATGGAAGCTAAGTATTTAGCCAAAGCCAAAGACGGTATAAGCATGCTCAACAGAGAAGAAAAATATCGTAGAGCTAAAGGCGGCAACGTTAGACAAAATTTTAACGCTAACGGATTAATTTAAGGATACTATATGGCACTACCCGGTAATACATTTTTCGATGGGGGTGAAGGTAGCGCTTTCTTAGCACCAGATAACTTCTCCTCTAAAATACAAACCGTAGACAGAGAGCTAGGTGGTATTGCTATATCAGATCCTTCACAAGGTCTTCAATATCAAGAATGGGAATGTTCGTGGTTATTTTCAGATAGCACTATATCAGTGTATCCGGTAGGTTCAACCACAAAAACCCCTATTATTGTAGTACCTAATGTAACAAAAGTGTCTTTTGCATTTGATGCAAACATGAGACCTTCTGTAGCATACACCTCTAACAATATATCTTACTTTCGATGGTTCGATACTGTATCAAACGACTACACTACTAGTACTTTTGCAGGCGCTAGAGATATGTGCGTAACTCACGACATCAAAACACAAGAGCTAGTACAGTCGAACGTTACAGACGTATTGTTGTTCTATCTAATTGGTAACGGAGTATTTTACCGTAGACAAAGAGACAGGTATACTATCGAGTACAAAATAGCAACACTATCTAATGATAAGGCTATCCTTAGGAATGCTGGTCTAGCTGCTAATAATAGAGTGCAATTAAAATTAGAAAAGGTAGAGGGTACCTCTTTCGTTTCTTCTCCATAAAGGAATTAATATGAGTGGTTTCTTGTCTACTACCTCTAAGCTGTCTAACGAATTGGTAAATCCTAAAGGGCAAGTTCAACAATTAACGATTAACGCTAATGTTCAAGCTGTTGAAGGCGGTGTATATTTAAAGATAGATAACGGTAACTTAACTTCCAGAAAATATGTTCCATACGGTAACGTATACGAAGTACCAAATGATCCAGATAATATAACTCAAATAGACTACCTGTTCTTAGAAAGTCAAATACTACCATTAATTATTAGAGATACTGTCTCGTCAAATAGTGAAGTATTAAACGTTAGAGTAAACCCAAATTTTGCGGATGTAGCCTCTACCTCCTCTTCTCCACTATCTCTGAGCTTCAGTGTTGTTATAGTATACTTAAGTGTAGGTAAACAAGAAGGCACGTTCCTTACAGAATCTATAACACTAGATACGTTAAATATATACACAACAATAGAATTCGAAAGCACAACGTATAGTGATTCACCATTATCAACGACCTCTTCCCCTACTAGTATTACAATAACGTCTATTGATATAATCGAATACGACAACTACACCGACACTTTCACAACAGCATCCTCACCATTAGGAGTAAATATCGTATGACACAACCTATTATAAGCTCGAACGTAGGTCTCAAAGGCCAATACATGCTGGTAAAAAGAAAAGCAGTTGACAACTCTGTAACAGGTGAGTACTTCTTTGATAATATTATTACAAATACTGGTTTAAACAACTGGGGTACTGGTGCAGCATTTAACAGATGCTACATAGGAACAGGTACCGCAGTACCAGCCGTAACCGATGTGACATTAGCCGCAACCGCCGCAAGTACCACTAATATTATCGCTAATACCAACGTATCTTCAGGCGCTCCTAATTATAACTTCGTAAAAACAAAAGGGTACCGGTTCCCTCAAGGTGCTTTAAATGGTAACTATACAGAAGTTGGGGTTGGTATAGAGTCGTCAGGTCAGAAGTTATTCTCTAGAAGCTTAATTTTAGATAATTTAGGAAACCCAACATCTATTACTGTTTTACCAATCGAGGTGTTAGATGTATATTATATTTTAACAGTTACAGTAGACAAAACACTCAGAAGCGGTACTCTAACTTATAATGGCTCTACTCCCATCAACTATCAAGTTCAGGCTACACAAATGAACCTAGTTAACGGAGAATCCCAATGGTGGGCGTTCCCCTCTGATTTAAGATTTGGATCCGCAGGACCAGCTAACTTTATTAGCGTCCAAAATACTAATGGTGCATTCCAAACTGACGTTCTAGGAACAGGCTTCGGTAATGGTGGTAGCGTATTAACAGCCCCTAGTACGTCTATTACGTTTAGCATTGGGGCATATGTAACCGGATCATACTATAACGATGTGTCATTATCCGTAAATACAGCTCAATTAAACTTAGCTTCCTTTGATAAATATCTGTACACAACTCATTGGGGATCTTACGCAGTAGACCTAGCTACAAACTTGTCAAAAGATTCAACTAAAACATTTACCGTATCGGCAAGGTACTCATGGAACAGAACTTAAAATTATCGCATGGTTTATTTAAAGCTGTTATAACTAGAGCTGATGGTAGTGTAGAGGAAACTGAGTGGAAAGAAAATTTCTTATACCCAGAATGCTTAACCTCTTGGTTATCATCTGGTATAGGTGTGTTTGCCAAATATGAATATTGGCCAGGTATCATAGAGCAAGATATAATTGATTCTGTTGGAGAAGCGGGGGTAGACAACCCATTATCTAAACTACCTTTCTTCTTCGGGTATGCTGACCCACAAACATCTAACACGTTACCTATACCAAGGACAATACTATCAGGCGTACTAGCTCAAGGTGGTGGGTTAAACCCCGCCCCAGGTGTACCGGCATTTAGCCCTTTAAGACAACTTATAGATAATGTGTCAGATTCAAATGGTAGATATTCGCAAGAATACGTATTGTATTACAAACTATCCAGGGATAAAGTCAAATATACTAGTATTTTTAATGTGATCCATTTGTGCGGTGACTTCCAATATTGGAATCCTAACGATACTTCCCCAGACCCAAGGGACGGTAGATATAAACCAGCGAACAGATTCGCCGCACTTCTGTTTAATGAACCTATCATATTAAGTCCGTTAGACCAAATAGATATAATGTATAAGTACAAAGTGTACTTTGATACTGCTACAAAAATCGGTTCAGTTACTGTAGTCAATAACGGCGTGCCAACTTCTGTAGGTTACACTGTATACCCTACGTTTATATTTAATGATTTTACGCAGCCCCGAGATGAGTTGTGGAACTTAAATAATAACTTGCCGGGGGGTACATTACAAACCAACCTTTATCTATCAACTTCTAGTTCAGTAAACCCTGTCTACGGTGCTCCAACATTTACCTTGCCGCAACCTCCAGGTGAAACAGTTAGAACAATAAACAACGTAACATGGACTACAACTAGATACCCATCTCTAAACAAATGGACTGAAAGAATAGTATGCCCCGCTACTGCAAACCTTGTATCTCCCGGCGCTGGATGGAAAACTATTATGATAGTGAGTCGAGGGGGTTGCTATCAAATAGTGTTTGACACACCACTAGTAGTTACTACTGGTCAAACATTCGAATACGAAATTTCATTCTATTTAGACAGGATCTAGCATGCCTCAAGAATACAAATACAGAGCGATACAACAACCTATTATACAAACAGGAGTATACAACCCGGGGGCTAAACAAATAGATGGTCGCGCTGAATACGAATCTTACGGCAACGTATATGAAAGCCAAACGCAGGATGGGTCCACTAATAGTGTAGCAATAGGTGAATTTAATCACAGCCAATTAGTCCTTGTAGGTGTAGGCGCCCCTAATGGAAACTTTGTAAAATTAAACTTTAATACAAAACTACCAACAATATTCACTAAATACTAGAGGAAGTATCTTATGACAACAGCCCTACAATATGCTTCAGACTCCGCAGGAGTAATGGTAGCGAAAGTCGCCCCTCCAGCAGCGGTTTCTATTGCAACCCTCTTTGGGTTTCATATAGCTGAACTGATCTTGTGGGGTACCGCTATCTACACACTGCTTATGATTGGGCATAAACTAACTACAATCTACCACTACTGGAAAGATAGAAAGGCAGGTCTATGTGGCGATAATTGATAGGACTGCAATATCTGCCCTTTCTCTTTCTGCATCAGCCCTTGTAGGTATAGCTCTCCATGAGGGTTATACTGACAATGCAGTCCAACCGCTACCCGGTGATAAATGGACTTATGGCTTTGGAACTACAGAAGGTGTAAAGAAAGGTGATCGTATTAGCCCTGATAAAGCATTAGCAAGACTCCTCCGCGATGCTAATAAATTCGAGCAAGCTGTAAAGAGATGCGCTCCTGTGCCAATGCACATGTATGAATACAGTGCATATGTTTCCTTAACATACAACATTGGTGAGACCGCTTTCTGTAAATCTACTCTCGCTAAAAAGCTAATTGCATACGATTATGAAGGTGCCTGTAAAGAAATCCTTAGATGGAATATGTATAAAGGTAGCGTATCTAAAGGTTTGGACAATCGCCGAAAAGAAGAGTATAACATGTGTATAGGCAAATAATGATTAATATTAACTCAATCTTAATTACAGCAAGTATTGCGCTTGTTCTTGGGGTTGGTAGTTCTCTTGTGGCCTATAAAGAAGGTTACAAGAAAGCACACAATGAAGTTTCGCTAGTATTCCAAGAATATAAGCTTGCAGCAGAAAAGGAATATAACAACGCTCTTGAAGACAACATTCGACTCAAGGGTCTAATAGAGCATAACCAAATGGTAGCCCGATTAGACAAGGAGAAGGAACTTGAAAGAACTCGTAGTTATTACCGCAATCTTCTTAGTAGCCTGCAGCAGCGTGCCGAAAGACCACCTGCCCCCAGCTCTAGCACAGATTCAAATACCGATGCAGCCACCTCTGACGCTGGAGGAAAAGGAAGCACTGGAAAAGAATTATATCGAGAGGATGGGGAATTTCTTGCAGGGGAAGCTGCCAGCGCAGACATCCTCAAGCAAGGACTAATTGAATGTAGACGCAGGTACGATGATCTATATAACGAACTACAATCGGTACCTAATAGGAATAACCCTAACCAATAAGGAAATACCTTGAAAAGAAATCAGAAGCAGCTACAGGAAAGAATGGTTAAAGAAGATAAGTCATCTTTCCACATCCAACCAAAAACTGATAATCAAAGGAAATTACTGGAAGCAATTGACTCATTTCCAATTACCGTAACACTCGGAGCTGCTGGTGTTGGTAAAACCTATTGTGCTGCAAGTAAAGTGGCGCAATTGTATTCTAAAGGTAGATACGATAAAATCATTTTAACTCGGAGTAATGTCCCGACAGGCAAATCATTAGGTTTCTTTCCAGGAACAGTAGAAGAAAAATTAACACCTTGGCTATTACCAATGATTTCCGTTTTAGAAAATAGATTTGGTGTAACGCATTACCAAAACCTATTATCCCAAAATAGGATTCAAATGCAACCATTAGAAACAATTCGTGGCAGATCATTTGAAGACAGCCTAATTCTAGTTGATGAATGCCAAAACCTTACTATCGAAGAATTAAAAGCTATTACTACCCGCCTAGGTGAAAATTCTAAAATGATTCTTATGGGTGATGCAACCCAAAGTGATATTGATAAAGGTAGTAATATTATTAGGTTCTGTAATATTTGTGATAAACATAATATTGAGATTCCTATTATTAAATTTAATATTGAAGATATTGTAAGATCAGATATTGTTGGTCAATTAGTTAAAGCCTTCATTAAAGAAAAGATCTAATTAAAAGGATTATAATTATGCCAATGGTACCTATTGAAAACATTGGACAAGTAGGTGTTATTAAAGATGCTGAACCTGTCCTGCTCCCCCCAAATGCCTTTACTGATGCACTAAATGTTCGATTTCGCAACGGTAGTGTTGAAACTATCCTTGGTGAATCAGTATTTGCAACAGTAACATCTGCACCTTCATACGGTATCCATTGGCCTCGTCCTGATACAGCTTATAATGTCTTCATCAAAGATGGTTCTGCCACTGCAGTAGCTGCAGACGGCACTACTCAGACACTACTTGCAGGTTCTTATCCCGACAGTAGATGGCAGCTGGATAACTTTGGTGGTGGTTATGCTGTGTATGCAAACAATGGTAAGTCAACACCGTTGTATGCCCTTGTAGGTGACCCTGACGCAGATCTGTCTTTCCAAGAATTCCCCGGATGGAACTATGGCACTAATACTGTTACTGCTAAGATAGTTCGATCTTTAAACTACTCACTGATAGCAGCTAATCTAACCATCACAGATGAAGCTGATGTTGTGACATATGCGCCTGTAACAGTTAGGGTGTCCGTACAAGCTGCTATTGGTAACTTCCCTACCATCTGGCAACCCGGGTTAACTACTGACACTGCCGATGAGCTAGAGGTTAACTCCACTACCCCTATTGTAGACATGAAAGAGCTAAGAGGCTCTATGTTTATCTACACGTCAAATAGTATCCATGTACTAAGTATCCAGAATGGTGTAACTAACGTAAGACCCTACTCAAAAAGCTATGGTGCATTGTCTATCGACTGTATCGCAGAGTATGAGGGCCGTCACTTAGTTGTTGATCGGAACGACATCTACTATCATAATGGATCTGGTGAGATCAAGTCTGCCGTAGACAGTCGCTGGAGAGACTACTTCATTGAGAACCTAAATAAATCTCATGCTAATAATACCTTCGTAGTTACCAACCCCCGTTATAGCGAGATCTGGGTTTGTTTTCCTAATCTAGAATCTACAGGCAAATGCAACGAAGCACTGATCTATAATTACAGACTCGACAACTGGACTCGTCGTCAACTACCTAATGTAAGCTACTTATTCCAGTCACCACCTATCTTAGATGATGGGTTCGTTAATGGTAAAGCTACATTGATTGGTTGTAACGGTACTACGACTACTCTCTTAATGGACTCGGGGTATCAGATGTACAACGGTACTGCTTTAGATGACTACTTATCTTATGCAGAAAGAAAGTTCCTGTTACTAAAAGAACCTTCTGGTGATAGCCGTATTTCGTCTATGGCCCCTACCCTGACAGTTCAGACCAATGATGCCACAGTATACCTTCGTATGAAAGGTACTAACATCTACGATACTGAGGTAGACCTGTCTGTATCAGACGATAGTAGAGATACCTTTGCTATCCAGCCCCGCAGCATGCAGTATGGTTATAAGCTAGATCCAAGGGAACAAAGCAGGTTTATATCCTATAGGTTGTACTCTACCGAACCCTGGAAATTATCAACACTACATGTAGAAGCACAACCAAACGTTAATAGGAGGTAATCTTGAATATTATTCCTCCATTCACAGGTAATGATGATCTAGACAGTTTTACTGCCGAAGTAGTCCGAGCACTCAATGCACTCCCAATACCCCCTCTATATAAGAAAGGTACTGGTGAGATTGTTGATGTAGAGACTACTGAGGTTATCGGCTATCAGAACAGATACCTTCATGTGCGGTTTGCTAACGATCGTATTGGTACGGACTTTAGTCCTGACTATACTGGAACCACATACTACGGACTGCGCAATACAACACAGCCTACTACTGAAGAAGATCATACACTATTCTCATGGAATGGCCCTGTAGACTTCACCGGTAATAAACTATTCTATAAGAACCTAGGTAACAGAGCAGTAGACTTCTTTATCGGAGATGCTGCGCCCGACTTCCGTTGGACTGAATTCATTTTCGAGGATACTGAGGTAGACTCTACTACTGAGACTACCACTACGGTATCTGATATGGAAGACACTGATACTGGCTCTGGCACAGTAGTAACCACTGAGACTACTACTGAAGATGAAGTAGGTGATGGTTACTCTACTGAAATTGAAACAGTAATTACAACTACTAAGGACTACACAGCAAGAACTATAACCGTAGTAACAGTAGCTACTATTACAACCATCAGACTGTACCTAGGCTACATCGACCTGGACGACTTACAGCCATTACTCGGTGTTGGTACTGATCTTCTAAAAGAAGGATCTGTTACTACAAGTAAGCTTGCTGAAGGTGCTGTCACGTCAACCAAACTAGCAGATAGATCTGTCACAGAACCTAAGCTAGCAGACTTAGCTGTATCAGCAAGGACGATCCAGCCCGGTTCCGTTGGTACTCTGAAGCTAGCTAACCAAGCAGTATCAGTACCCAAGATTAAAGCAACGGGAGTTCCTTCTGAAGACACATTCTTACGTGGTGATGGTGTTTGGGCAGAAGTTAAGTCAGCAGGGTTCTCTGAGCAGACTATCTATGACAGTGACTACTACATTACAGAGGAATCCTTTGGTGGCCATATGTACCACGATCCAGCTTCAACGCTAGATAGGGTACTGTCCCTAGATGAGGCAATCGAGATTGGTACTACAATCACTGTACTAGACTTCTACCAGGAAACTACTATCCGAGTTGATGTAGGTAACCTACTAATCGTAGGTCCAGGTACACTAAGTCCTGCAGTAAAGATTGGTACATATGGTAAGGCCAATCTGCTCAAGGTGGAAAATGACCTATGGTCTATTGATGGGTACAACTTGACTGCTGTCACTGATCCTGGCGCTCCCTATATTCGTATCATCACAGAAGATGGTGCAAGACTACTAACCGAACTATCTGAAGAGATTATTGAAGAATGAACACTATTCTACTAACACCTGAGCAAGTTATGCTTCACTGGCCAACTCTCCTACCACGACTCCAAAAAGCTATTGAGCATGGGGTAGGAGAATCTACTATGGTAGATTACCTATCAAGGGCGCTCACTAAGGCGGTTCAGGTATGGGTGTTCTGCAACGATAACGGGGATATGGTTGGGTGTGGTATGACTCAATTCTTGCAATATAGTACACATAAAACCCTTCACATTATTGCTTGCGAAGGTATCGAGTGGAGTACTTGGGCAGAGGAATACTATAAAGTAGAACAATTCGCTAAGGAGAATGGGGCCAAGGCTGTAGAGCAATGGGGTAGACCCGGGTGGTCTAAGTTACTCCCTAAAGTAATTCCAGGCTTTCAAGTAGCATATCATGTAATGAGAAAAGAAATTGAGGAATAATATGAAACTAAAACAAAAGATCCTTAGTAGGAATTACGGCGGCGGCGGTGGTGGTGGCACCAAAACTAATTCTACAATCCCTGAATGGGCTGAACCGTATATCAAGAATGTAGGTAATGAAGCAGAGAGAATCTACCAATCAGGTAATCTCTCTGGTGTTGCTGGCCTAAACACTAACCAACAAGCTGCCTTTGGTGGTGGTGCTGAGATGATCAGCAAAGCTGGTGTCACTGGTTCTTCAACACTAGGAGATCAACGCGGTAGGTTAACTGAGGCTGCTAAGTCTGGTGGTTATGATCCCCAAGGTGTAGTGGATGCTGCCGTCCTTGAAGGTGAAATGCGTACTGCAGAACTAGGTAAACAATATGGTGCGAATGGTACTCTTGGTAGTGGTAGACAAGCTGTTCAGCAAGGTGCTCAGAATGCCGCTACCGCAGCGGCTGTGGCTAAAATCCGTCAAGATGCTGCTCAAACTAATTTCCAAAATAAGATGACTGCCGAAGACCGTGTTACTGGTAATGTTGGTGCTGACGCTCAACTAGCTGCCGGTACTGCTAGTGGTCTCGCCAACTTAGGTAATCAACAACGTCAAGCTACTCAGCAACAACTAGATAGTCCTTACCAAGCACTAACTCGTTATGCAACTACTATTTATGGCAACCCAGCCCGACAGCAGACAGTAGCCACTAGCGGGGGTAAATAATATGCAGTTCGACTTAAATGCTCCTTGGAAAGATCTTGAGGCTATGGCCACAGCGCAGCCTATGATGCCAAAGATCCAACAACCAAACATTGAAGGTGCTCCTGCCCCATTGTCGGTACCTAATAGACCCGGTATGGTAGAGCAAGTAGCAACCAAAGCAGGTATGGCTGGTGCTAAAGAAATGGCCCAAGGTATTGGTGAAGCCTATAAAAACCCTTCTGCTGCTCAGATGGCAGGAGTTCTTGGTGAAGGTGCCTCATCTGGCGCAGGCTCACAAGCTGAAATGTTAGCTAAACAAATGGAAGGTTTTGGCCAAGAGGGTGTGGCAAAGACTGCAGAAGCAGCAGGTACATCTGCCCCAGGTATGTTTGGCCCATTAGCATCTGCTATCCCCGGTCTACTAAAAGGTGACGTTAAAGAGGCAGCTACCGATACGGCTATCATCGCTGCAGGTACTGCCGCACTAACCCCCGTTGCTGGACCATTTGCACCATTCCTAGCAAGTGGTCTCAAGAGTATTTTTGGTTTTGAAAACGGTACCACAAGTGTTCCTGCATCAACCCCTAATATGGGGGTGGATACTATTAGCCCGCCCGGTAAAGGCGTACAGAATGCTACACCTCTTGCAGGACAACCTGCTGGTAAAGGTACCACAACTATGCAGCCGATGACTCAACAACAGCAACTACAAGCACCTGCTGGTGGAGCTACTGGTAAAGGAGTCTCTCCGACTAGTAACCCCAATATGAGCTATCGTAATAGTCTAGCTGCAGGATTCACCCAAGGTGGTTCTGAAGGTCTAGTTGATAACGTATTCTACAAGCCTTCAGGTTTTGCCACCACTCCACAGCAGCAAGTAGCTCAACCGACGACTCCAGCTAATGGTCAAGGAACGAACACCAGTACTGGGGTTAATTGGGCTGACGGATACGGCGAAGGCCAAGGTGCATCGTCAGATGATGGCGGTGGTCCTGACGGTGATGGTACCGGTTCTGATGGTCCCGGTGGTGTAGGTAATGGCGCGGGTGGTGATCCCGGTGCAGATGCTGCAGACGCAGGAAGATAACAAGGAGAATCTTATGTACGGACCTCTTAGCGGTAATGTCCCGCTGTCTGACAATAGTCGGAAGAAAGCTCTAGATATGGAGCTAAAGAAAAAGAAAGCCGAGCATGACATGATGCTCAAGCAACAGGCTGCTACTGCTAAGATGGCCCAAGATGCGGCACTCGGTAACATTAAGGTTGCCAAAGAAGCAACTGTTGCCGGTATGGATATTAGAAAGAAGCATCTTAGTGATAAAGCAAAACTTAAAGAGCAAGGTATCAACCTTCCTGATAAGATCGATATTCCTACTGCACCTTTAGCAGCTACCCCAAGTGTATTCGATCAGATACCAACCAACCCTGAGGCTGGCCCTTCCGATAGGATCCCAGCACTACTAGCTCCGGGTGAGGCAGTCATTCCCGCTAAGGCTGCACAGGATCCTAAAAATAAACCTGTAGTAGAAGCTCTGGTTAATGAGGGTCGTCAAAAGAATGCTCAGGCTAAAGGATACGAGGAAGGTACAACAGGAGTATGGGGTTCTATTTGGGATACCGTCAAAGGTGCTTTTAGCAGTACCCCTAGCTACGACCCCAAGTATGCCCAAACAGTATCTCAGTTGGAAGAAATTCTTAAGCGTGAAGATCTTGATCCAGCCACCCGACAAGTAGCTGAAGTAGAACTTAATAACATTAAGAATCCTATGAAGGCGCAGCAGCAGCGAGTATCTACTGATCAGAAGTCTGTTGCTAGTGAGATTAGTAAAGATCCTAAATGGGTAGAAAATTCTCAGACATTAGGTATTGATAATAAGCAACTACCACCAAAAAACAAAGCTGAAGAAGCTATGGCTGCAGAAGTAGCTCAGCTATCTAAACAACCTGTACCTCCCACTAGTTCAATTGCAGATCAGTTTAGTAAGCCTGGACAAACCTCTAAAGTAGTTGTTGGTGCAGGTGAGTTTGGTTCAAAGCAACCGGGGTATACCTCATGGGTTACTGAAATGCAGAAATCAATGCAGCAAGGTAAACCAGTAACTAATCCCGCAGAGTTAACCCCTACTCAAGCAAGAGCAAGGGGCTATGATATGGTTACGGGCAAGAGGGATCAGCTAGTCGATAAACCAGTCGAAATCCCAAAACCTACTGAACCTGCCGTAAGAGATTCTTCTCGCACAGGTGTCCCTCGTGTAGAAGGTACTGCTGAAGAACAGCTTAAAGCAGCTGAACCTAAAGACGAACCAATGATGGACACTCGTCAATGGGAAAACGGCATTGGTACTTTCCTAGAGCAACCAGAGGTCAAAGCTAAGGTAGCTGAAGGTGCTGCACAAGCGGCTAAGATCGCAGACCCTAAAGAAAAGAAGTCCTTCCTAACACGGTTTATGGAGAACCTATTCGGTGATAGTGGTTTAGTTAACCCTGAATCATTATCATACTTTGCTCTGTTAGCTGCAGGTGGTCTTGTCACTGGCGGTTCATTCGCAGGATCAGTTCGTTTTGCTGGTGCTAAGGCTATTGAAAATGAGATGGCTCAACGTAAGGTGTTAGCAGCTGCAGAAGCAGAACAAGCCAAAGCGTTACGTAATGAACAGATCCAGGGTCGTAAAGATGCTGATAAGTTCTACAAGGATTCTGAAAAAGAATTCAACGATATGGTTGCTAAGGCAGATAATGTAGATCCTAAAGTAAGGACATCTTTCCTGATGAAGGTCCGAGAGGAGCTATCCAAGGCAAAGACGGCACAAGAAAGGGCGGCTATTTACAGAGGTGCTACAGGTCAGATTGCAGCAATGGTATCTGAAACTGCTAAGGCAGATAAGCCAACTTATGTTGCTAGAGTCATGCACCAAGGTAAACCGATTGATAACGTGTATCGTCAAGGTACTACATTCTATCAAATGAGGGATGGTCAACCAGTTGTATTAGAAGGTGCTGTTGACTATGACACTTGGATGAGTAACCGTAAAGGACTCCCTGATAAGGTTGCAGAAGGTGTTCTCCCTTCTTACGTTGTCGATGCTAAGAAAGGGATCAACAATACCGCCTTGGCGAAGTCTATCGGGCAAGCTGCTGATAATATCTATGTTAAGGTTGCTAAGAATATTTCTCCTGAAGAATGGTCTGATCTTGTAATTAAATCAGTTAACACTGAAAAGCCTAAAACATACGAAGAGGCCCAGTCAACCATCCTGCGGAGAGCAGTAGCAGTTGTTACACCCGGTGCAGCACAGAAAGACTATGTTGGTGATATCAATAAACCATTAAGCCCTCAAGCAAATCAGCTGATCTACAATCGAGTGATGCGTTATGGTGATGGTAATATGGATAAGGGTTTCGCTGAACTCAAGGCAGAGTTTGATAAGCTATCCGAAGATAAAAAGAAAGACCTCCGTGAACGGAAACCTGTTAAGGATGGTCAGCATTCTGCATTTACTCTTTGGCTATCTACGAAGTAATAATATAAACAGAGGAATTAATTATGAGTGATCAAAACAGAGAATTGGTTAATCCAGTTAAAACAATTGACGGTAAACCTATTGATTCCTCTGTTGTCCAAATCGATGCTGATACCATCGATGTTGGCCCCCAAAGATATCGTCTTGAGGGGTTCAATGCACCAGAGACCGCTAAGTGGAAATCTGGTGTTTTTATTCCTCCACAGTATGTTGGGGATAGGACAGAAGAGTTTGTTAACCGTATAGCAACTGAAGGTGAGTTTACTAATCTCAAAGAGGTACGTCGAGACCCTGCTTTCAAGAACCGTATCATTGCTCGACAAGAAACTGAACTAGGTGATGATCTTGGGAGCGTGCTAACTCGTCTGGGTATTGTATCAACTAGCAATTTTTCTAAACCTGAAGATGTTGGTGGTACGGTAGAGTTAGGTGCTGCAGAGCAAATGTTCTCCACGGTAGCAGCTCAAAACAAGCTATTACAAATTGCTAAAGAAAAGCAAGAGTATGATGCTAAGATGGGTGTTCAGTACGTACCCGCACAGCAAGCCGCTAATTCAAAAGAATTCGCAGCTATCCGTAAATCGGTAGGTACTGTTGCTGCTGCTAAGGCAGCTGAAGAGATTGAGCGACTACAGAACGTTCTTCTCACTGAATCTATGTCGGATATTACTCGCAAAGATCTAGAAAAGAAACTACAACAAGAAAAGTCTAATCTACTTATTGCCAGTATTTTGCCTGACACAATCAAGTCAGCGGCATATGTCCCGGGTGACCGTACTGAAATGAATAAGGCAAAAGGCTTTGTCAACCAAGTATTGTCTTCATGGAATAATGCTACACTAGAGATCAAGCGTGGTCTTGGCGGTATTCTTCAAATCGCTGGTGATGAAGGTGGTTGGGATTATCTATCCAAGCAAGGTAAGCGTATTTCAAATGACGCTGCTTGGGAGCAAGGTGAGCTAGCAGATGTCCTCAACCAACTAGAAGATATCAATACAACTGATGGTCCTATCAAGACAGTTGGTGATACAGGTATGTGGTTGGTAAACAACATTGCTAGTACAATCCCCCTAGTAGGCGCTATGATGGGTACGTCTATGGTAGCTGGCCCTATGGCTGGTCTTGCTGTAGGTGCATTACCCTTATCAGGTAGTATTTATGATAACCAACCAGAAGGCCAAAAAGATGCAGCATTAGCTCTTGTTATGGGTACTGGCGGGGCTGTACTAGAACGACTAGGTATTGAAGGTGTATTCTTAAAGAACAACATTCTTACTAAAGCCGGTATTGAAGAGGCTACCGATCTGATGTTACAAAAAGCCGGGGGCACAATCACAAGAGAACAGGCTAAAGAGCAAGTGCTCAAGTCCACACAAAAAGAATTGGTAGAGCTAGCTAGACAATCAGCTAAACTAGCTGATGAGCAGATTGGCACTATTCAGACAGCACTACGCACCTCAAGAGTTCTCTTCAAGGGTGGTGTAGAAGGTGGTACTGAGATAATGCAGTCTCTAGGTGAGATGGTTGGGGCTACTGGTCAATGGAATCTCGATGCTCGCCATCAAAAAGATTTCTATGAGCAGCTGCTGAATGCAGGCATCGCCGGTACAGCTATTGGTGCTACCCTTGGTGGTATTGGCGAGTCAGTGGATGCTGCTAGATGGCATGCAGTAGCTGATGGTTTTAAAGAGAATAACCAATCGCTATCCGACAAACAAGCAGTATCCCGTTACATCATGAATGAGCAAGTACGTAATCCAGGTAGCTACGCTTGGGCCTACGATGAGAATGGTGAGTTTGACCCAACCCAATTCAATACCGAGTCTGCTGCCAACTTCTTCAGAGAGATTGAAACTGGTTTTGATATTAACAAGGATGTCCCAAAGAAGACAAACGTAGAAGGGGTTAAAGCACTATTCTCAGACCCACTACGTCTAGCTAGAGGTCTCGGGGATACTATCGGTAGGTCTTTCATCCGTGAAGATGGTGGCGTTAATAAATACAGATCCATCTTAAGAAGCATTATCATGGGTGACGTCCTCCCCGGTACCAACTACAGTGGATTCAAAAGAGCGTTACTCGGTAAGTATTCCTCCCATGTAGATACCGCCGAGCAGTTAGCCAGTAATATGGGTGTTGCCCCTGAGAAGGGTGCGCAGCTATGGAGGGAAGCCTATAGTAAGTATTACAACAAGAATACTGGTCAGCTAGAAATTCCTGATTCGGATCCTAATAAGCAACAGCTGGAAACCTTCTTTGCTGATACCCTTAGTATGCTGAATACTATGCGACGAGATGCTGATACCTACGCTATTGGTCATAACCTAGTACCAACACTAGAACAACTCATGGCTGCAGGTACTGTTCGCTATGACGGTCTTAGTAAGAATAAAGATAAGGTTATGGGCTTAATGATGTCTCGCGGTGCAAGCCGCTATGAGGCTAATAAGGCAGTAGAAGACATCTTATCAATGAATCGAGAAAGAGCTATTCGAGGTAAGGAAGCATTCCATAAGTACGATATTATGAATGATCCTAGTCTTAGTAAAGATGTATTCGAAGACAACTACTTTAAAGCACTAGAAGATACTAAAGAAAGATTCGCTGCTAAGGTCGCCCACCACAGATATCTCGGTGAGAATGGTGAGACTATTAGCAATCTACTAAAGCTAGCCAAAGATAATGGTGAGTTCAAGAACGAGCAAGAATTCCTTGATACAGCCCAAGAAGCTAAGGATTGGTTTGATATTACTCGTGGTGAATACAACAATATCGATAGTGAGTTCTTAGATAAGCTAAGTACTTGGGGTACTACACTTCCAATGCTTGCTTACCTAGGTAAGGCAGGTATCTCATCATTTCCTGAAGTAGCAATGTCAGTGCTAGGTACAAGAGGGGAGCATGTCACTAAGCAGCTTGGGTCATACTGGAAGAACCTGATCAATGAATTACGCTATGATTGGGTTAAAGGCAACATGCTTGGACTGTCCTTCGTAGGTATCTCTAGACTAAGGGAACACCCTGATCATAAAGTACAAGACAAGGCTAACAAGCTAGAAGCTAAACTGGCAGCTCTCAATGAGCAGGACAATCCTAGTAAGTACAATGAGATTCAGCAAGAGGTAAAGAAGCTTCACCAAGATGTCTTCGGAAGATCTCTCTACGAGTATCTAGGCTATACTGAGCAAGGCTATAATGCTCAAAGTAAATTCGAGTATGCAGACGGTAGGGCTAGAAAGGCTATGCAGCTATTCGCTAAGATGACTGGTCTAAGAGCACAGACAGATGCAACGCGTATTGCTGCAGTAACAACAGCAACTGATACTATGTTGTCGATGCTTGAAAGTCTTCGTCCAGCACCTATGGAGAAGCTCATGAGTGGGCAGGGTCTTAGCAAAGACCAATTCCAGTCTATGAAGATGCTTGAAGGATATGGGCTTGATGTCCCTTATGTTATTGGTATGCTCCAACGTGATCCTGATCTTGCGAAGAGGTTTGAAGATTCTTCAATGAAAGAGTTTGCAGACTACTTTAATAGCAGCAAGGAGCATCAGTACTTCCGTGACAATGTGCTTTCATCTATCTCCAACATGGTCGATAGTAAAGTCGTGAACCCCCAAGCACACAACATCCCTAAGTACTATCATGATCCTCGATTCCGTATCATCACAACAATGACCCGCTTTATTGCAGGTTTAACTTCTACGGTACTACCAAGACTGTACCGCGATTATATCAAAGATGGTAATGTAGGCATGAGGTACCAAGCATTCTCTATCATTGTGGGTGCTCTTGCAATGTCTGTTTTAGCTAATGCTCTAAAGGACGAACTAGCCTATGGTGAGGAAAGCCCATATGTTAATGGTCTAGCTAAACATATGCAGCGTACTGTCTATGGTGCAGGCTTGTTAGGTAGATACGAAGCGTTGGTAGATGGTGTTATGCCATTGTATCAAGATAATAGACCAGACCCTACTAAAGATCCTTTAGGATTTGTGTGGGATGTTGCTAAGGATAACTCACCACCGCTTGGGTGGGCAGATAGGTTGCTTGTAGCAGCATCTGCTGGATCTGAAGGTGATTGGGATAAGGCAGGTCTACAAGCTCTTCGGGCCGCACCTATTATTGGTAGTTTCCCCGGTACTGCAAAAGACGTAGTTTCAAAATTTAACGAAAAGGAAGATTAACATGGCAATTCAAAAGAGACCCACCACGACAGGTGGTCTAGACTCTGGTGTTGTACCTCCATTAGCGGCACAAGGTCAAAGTTTAGCTGATCTATATCAGCAACGTATGCAGGAAAGACTCAATGCCCAACATGGGGCAGTTGATCTTACTGGTGATAGTCCTGAGCAGACCCTTCAAGATGTTGGTGGGATGATCGGTATCCCTCCTGAACTAATTGAAGGTCGCTCAGGTGTACCAAACCCCTTCGAGGGTGTACCCCTGCCTGAAGGAGCAGCAAGCTCTTTTTACCCTGAAAGTCCTTTTGGTGGAGTACAACAGCTACAACCTGCAGTAGACCCTGCTACTGGTAGGCAGCTGTCTGCTGACAATGGGCTTGGTATGCTTGAGCCTGTTACTGAAGAAGATTTTGCTATTCAGCAAGATAAAATTCAGGAGATGCAACGTAACTTCCAGCAAGGTTTCGAGCAGTTAGCAACCAACGATACCCAAGGTGCGGCTAATACGTTTATGAAAGACGTTAACATGGCTGCAGCTTCTGAGCTAATGCCACAGCGGATCACTGACAAGTTTTCCCTAGGTGAACGTGCTATCAAGAACTCTGCGGATCGTGTTGCTGGTCCTTTAGAATACATGATCATGTTCGGTCGTGAAGCATTGTTATCTGACAACTCAGAGATTAGTGCTCTTGACTACGAGTCTCGTGTTCCAGTAGGTGCTAAGGTAGGTTTGTTAGAAAACATTCCTGAGCAGGAGATGACCAAGGTTGCTGATGCAACTAGTATCTCACTATTCAAAGCCCTCAGCCAAGTGCAACGACTGAAGACTAAAGAGAAAGGTAATGCTCCTGAAGAGACAGGTGACTTCCTTGAGGATGCAATGCCCTATGATGATGTTGTATCTAGCGTAGATCACTTTTTGGGTAATGTACTAGGTAACCTAGGTATTAAAGTCTCACCAAGAGGTCGTCGTGAGTTAGCTGCTGGTGGTGTTCATGCTCTTATTTCTAATGGTGACCTCGTCTTACACAATGACGAGAACGGTAGAATCTCCTTCCGTAAGACACCTAAGATGGCTAAGATGGCAGATGAGCTAGCTCTTACCGCCGAGATTGTAGCTGGTGATAGTCTTCGTATGAGATCAGCTACAGCACCTACTATTGGCGGCTCTCATATCGGTAAATCACCCAAGACAACTAAGAATTCTTGGGAAGATGAAACAGTAAACACTACTGCAGCAGATGCTACTAAGACTATTTGGGGTAGTAACCCTTACATGTTCCTTAGCAGAGACCTTCTACGTAAAGAGAAAGAACTTGGTTTGGTTTTCAGTAAGGAGTTTTTGAGAGATCATCCAGATGGTTACTATTCTACACACCCTCTTGCTGATAAACACGGTATTGGTCGTAAAGCTTATCGTAAGTCATTTGAGAATGTTCGTAAACCAGCTGATTATGACAAGAATGATCCATCTAAGGTAGCTGCTCACGAAGCGAAGGCTAAGGCGGCTGCTAAAAAGATCATACAGCAAAAAGTAGCTGCTATGAACTTTGATATGGAGAATATCAAGAAGTCTCCAGGTCTTCGTTATGCTACTTTAACCCACTCCACAATCAACCAGCGTTTCTTTATTGACAACTTCGATTTAGACTACATGGGTAGTAAGACTGTCATTCGTGATGTCTTAAACTTCGGTCATCGGGATGAGGTTGCGGCGACAGGCCTGTTCAACCCAGAACAGATTCAACGACTACAAGCCCTTGCCAGAGCTAACCTCTTAAATAAAAACGGTATGGATCGCCATAAGTTTTTGATGGGATTACCTCGTGGGGATCTTGGCGCGTTAGGCGTAATGTTTAACACAGTAATTAACTACTTTACAGTGATTGATCCTTCTCGTAAAGACATCCTTAAAGAGAATGAAGCTACTGTAATTGGACTGTACCGCCCTGAGATGGCTAATAAGCTGGCAGATCTTGGTGCCAAATACAATGCTTGGATCGATGACGTTGATGGTCAATTAGATCACACCGAGATTATGAAGTTCATGGCTACAGTGGAACCCGGTGAATCGATGGCTAACATGGCCTTATGGGATGATCTATATCAACTGCAAAGAGATAACAAGAACCCTGAGCTTGCTCGTAAACATAGACGCCTTACTCATACGTCTGTGAACGACGGTAATCAGAACGGTATTTTCATTCAAGCACTACTGTTTGGTAATGCTAATGCTGCTAGACGTCTTGGCCGATATAAGGGTGTTGATGAGAAGCTTGCACAAGCAGACATGCGTGAATACGCTTTCAACATCTTTACTGATAACCTCGATGACTACTACTCTAAGGGTATTAGTGAAGGTGACGAGCTAAAGCGTAAGTCTTGGGCGTCATTCTTTGAGAAAATTGCTGAGAGAGAGGGTGGCGATTTTACCAAGATCGCAAAGACATTCTTTAAGGCACCTCTCATGCAGACCTCCTACGGTAAAGATGCTTCAATGTTTGGTGAGCACGTATGGGAGTTACTTGACGGCTATCGAGATATCTTCGACGAGACTCTTGGTAGTGTGTACAAAGATGTCGGTACTGCTGCAGGATCTGCTGCTCAAGCAATGGAAAGCACTCTACGGGAAATCATTGACTCTGAAGGTACTGGTAAGTTAAAAGGCATTGGTCGTATCGCAGCTATGCTAGGTGAAGACATCCGCTATAAGGGTATTGATGGTGACACCGTTGTCATCGGCCCTGTTGGTATGGATGTTGTTAAGCTTGACGATAAGTATGCTGCAGCAGAGCAGGTAGAACCCGGTATCTTCATTAAGAGACCAGCCTATGATACTATTGATGTTACTTCAGGTGATGGTCAGTTAGAGCAGTCTTACAACCGACTTGAGCGTAAGATTATCCCTCATGCTGCTAAGGCTAATGCGATGTATTGGTCTGAGATCAACAACAAGTGGTCTTCATTCACTAACTACCTTGGTACACAATTATCTCGCCAGATGGCCGTTATGCCTGTTCAGGCTATTGACGGTGCATGGGTTAAGATGACTACTATCGCTGTCAACAAAGATCAGAAAATTCCTGTACCTATGTACTGGATCCACGACTCAGTTGTTAGCTCTGGCGGTGGTGCTCTTGTGTATCGTAATGCTTATAATAATATTACTGTACCAAGATCCTTTGGTAAGATCAGTAAGTTTGGTAAAGACATTACCCGGGCTTACAATCAACTAAAGCAAAGAGCATTCAGTAAGATTGATCAGATGGACTACGTGAGTATTGGGAGCCAAGGTGACTTCCCAGCTGTAGGGGCTTTCTTTGATGAGATCTACGATCGATACAAAGAAGGATCTTCTTACAAAGAAGCTTGGTTAGCTCGTAAGGGTAATACCGAGGACAAGTGGCAAAAGAAGCAGCAAGAAGCTGACGACCTACTTGATCGGGCTAAACAATTGGGATGGGTACCTCAGGGTACTATTCCTGAATCTCAGCGTCAGTATCTAGCAATCAAACCTAACGCTATGAAGAAGCTAGTTGAACTGGCAGAGGTAGAGAAGGGTGTTGATCCTATTCTACTAAACAGTTGGGCAGATGCTTTTGAGTCTAAGGTAAAAGATACTGCTAAGTTCCTCATGAAGTCAGCCAACCCTGCGATGGGTGGCATTGCTCAGATGACTACTGGTGGTGGTAATATGCCTGCGAAAGATCTTGGTAGTAAGCCAAGAAAGGAGATCAATGTAGAGGCGCTTATTGATGAAGCATGGTCATCAGATACTCAGAGTTCAGCAGCCGCTGTTCGTTACCTAATCGGTAAAGGGTACTCTTATGAAGACATTATCGTGACTGGGAAAC
>OGVW01000026.1_pt1 | contig 22829 bp, 33 predicted proteins | sample 1575821 | NCBI WGS metagenome assembly OGVW01 (sample SAMN07581525, study PRJEB24739) | freshwater metagenome | place: Singapore | collected 2015-01
AAGGCACTTTGTTTGTTAGATAAAATACATGGCCACTGGCCCCTTTAGCAAACGGAATAACATGGTCAATACTTCCTTGTCTGTTTGCTGCCTTTGTCGCGCCCGTGTATGGTTGGTCAAGTGACGCTTGCCAATTTGCATGAAATAAACCAGTGTCCACAGGCGACATATTATCAACACGTCTGCTAATGTTAATACAAAACGCTGCCACCGCTTTAGCTTCGGTAATAGCTAATTTACGCGCCAGTTTTTTAATATCATCATTAAACGACATCACACACGCCCTTGCACAATGTATAAAATGCTTGTGTCGCTTGGTTTAATCTCTTTAACAGCAACAATACTATATTGTATGCCGTTTGTCTCAATTCGTTGTTTTGCGCTAACTGTAAACGCGCTAGACACTAAAAACTTAACATCATGCGCTTGTAGTACAAAATCATTATTATCGTTGCTTGTGAATGAGCTTTGCACAAGTTTGATTGTTTCGCTCGTTTGGCTAATAGTCGGCTGATAATCTGTGCCTGTGTTTGTCTCTGTAACTAACAAAGCATCGCGCCCATTTTCGCGTATTAATCGCTCTGCTAATGCCGCTAATTTCGCGTAATTGATAGCCATTACAATGACCTCATTACACTTGTTGCACTTGCCACATAATCAGATAAAGCCGCATTGATTGAGCGTAAAATAGCAGTAGGCGAGGCGTTTTGTTGATACTCTACTTCTAAAACGTCCACTTTCTCACGTTTTACTGCTCGCTCGATTGTGGCCAACGGGTCAAAACCATTAGCAATAGACAAAGCAATAACGTGTTGAGCTTTTACAATACCGCTTGGTACTGTTGCACTATCTAACAACACATTATCAACATAAACGTATTGGCGCGGCCAAGATAATTCTTGATTATCTTCGGTCTTAACGCCTTTGTATTGTCGCGTTTCCATGTAATCAAGTGCTTTGGTTAAATCAATAGCGGCATTAGGCGCGGTAACAGTTACACCACGCGCCAAAGCAAAAGCTATAAAAGCATCGTCTGTTGTATAACCTATTGTAACTGTCATTCTTCACTCCAAAATGCTCTAACTACACCTGTCACCGACCCACTACCTATATTCTCTATTTTAATGTAATACGTTTACATCATCGGGATTATCAGTAAAAATGCGCTTAGGTAATCCGTATTTTGATTCTTCCATTTTATGCCCCACAATGTAAAAAGGGGCAGTTAAGCCCCTTTATCAGATTAACCAAGCAAGACTGCTGTATGCTCAGGCTTGATGTTTTTAACACCCCAAGCCAATGCAATCTCATAACGCACCTTGCGGTAGCCTGGATACATTGCAACTTCAAACGCTAACCCACTGCGAGGGTCTTGGATGGTCATCACATCGATAGCCATATCACCTTCCTGTGGACGCTCAGGCATACGAGTAGCTAACACAATCGCGCTACGACTAAACGCCATGTTGCGAGGCGAAGTAGCCAACACGGTAATAGCACGAGTTGCAGCACCTTGGGCTTTACGCAAGCCTGGTGCTGCTAAAGTGATTGTATCACCGCTTGCAGGGTTTGCACCTGCAAAACTAACAGAGGCAACAACATACTGGTTAGTATCATTAGCAAATGTAATCACATCACCTGCACTCACTGTGCCTGTACCTGCCGTAGCCAATGGGATAACAGTTTGACCAACGGTAAACGCTGCTGCTGTAGATGTTGCGCTTGCCATTGTACCGCTTGTCGGGTTGTAAATCTGTGCAGATTCACGAATAGACACACCACTAGGCATTGCCAATACGCCCTGCTGAGCAAGGGATTGAGCAGCAGCAGCACGCGAAGAATTGATATTGTACAAAGTATGCAAGTTTGCACCTGCGTTTGTATCAATAACTAATTGTAAATCGGATGTTGGTGCGCCATTGTCAACTAAGATTTTACGCGCTGCGCTTAATGCTGCGGTATTAGTGATAAAAGGCACTGTACCCACTGTACCTGCTGCGCGGCTAGTAGTTGCGTATAAAGCAGCTAAGTCCAATTCGACAGCATTAGCTAGAGTACGCATGGCTTGTGCGATTTGGTTAGCGCGAATAGTTAAATAACCTGCACCATTGTTATTTAAGCCAACTTGCTCGTTACCCTCCCAAGAAAATGGAACGGCTTTAGATTTTGTAATCTCTACGCTAACCTTGCCGATTGTTTGGTCGGCTGCGCTTGGTACAGACATGGCAGGTGTAGTATCTACCATGCTATTAGAATTAGGGGCAACTGCGACAGTTACTTTTTGGCCAACGGCTGCACGATTGACTTGTGCGTCAGTGGTAACGGCAGGGATAAAACCTACCAACTCACGAGAGACGACATCTAAAGCCGCGTATAAATCAGGAATTAAACCTGTTAATGTGTTAGACATAATAAAAACCTCTAATTAGTGATTGTGCCGCCATTTTTGAAATGCTCGGCTCGTTGATTTGGATTCATCGCGTCAAACTGTGCGCGTGTAATCGTTTTAGCAGCACCGCCACCATTTAAAGCATTTTTGCCATGACCACCGCTAGAAACAGTGGCTTTTAGCATTGCGGCATAAGTGTCTGATTTCAAAATATCAGCTTTAAACCCTGCCAAGTCTAACGAAGTAGCACAGCCATCTTCGTCTGTAAACGTGTATTTATCTGTTTCGGGGTCATAATTAACCCTGTCAGAAATTAACTTTTTAAACGCTTTAGCACCTGCATCGGTTGCAAGTGCGGCTAATTCATTAACTACAGAATCACGCGCTTTTTTGATTACGATAGCATCACGTTTAGCGATTCTGTCTTCATACTGCTTGATAGTTTCGCCATGTCTGCGTTCACTATCTGCTAAAATTTCGTCTATCTTACCTTCAGCCTTTAGCTTTTCTAACGCTTTTCGTTCAGCTTCTGCTACTCGCTCGGCTTCTTTCGATTTGTAGCCTTTTAATTCGTTGGCTAAGGTGTCGCGTTCTTCGCCTTTGCGCTTCATTGCACCAATAACCGTTAAAAAATCTTTATGCTGAAATATCTTGCCTCCGTCTTTTTCGACTTCGACATAATCAGCCCGATATTTTTCGGGGACATCATTTAAATCTTTAACTTCAATCATAATCAAAACCTTTGACTTGTGTGTTATTGTACGCCATTTACTGCCACAGGCAAGGGCATACTCTCTATCATGCCGATAATTTCCTCAGCTTCACCGCTAAGATAACCACCTGCAATCAATTTCTCAATAGCCATTTGTTGGGTCATGAGTCTGTCCATCACTAACTCGCGAATTGCCCGCACTTCATCGGGTGTAAGTTTAGTTGACGTAAACTCACGATTCAAAACTAAATCAATATCGGACGGCATCAATGCTAAGCCTTCAAATTCACCACAATACGCTATGATGTTTTTGTATGCTCGCTCAATGTTATTCGTTAGCATTGTTAGAACGCTTTTTTCGTTAGCGTCTTTAATCTCGACCTCGCCTAATGTTTCTTGACTCTTGTCTTGAGTGTCAAAACGCCCACCAATTGCGCGAATTTGTTTAGCGTTTTCGTCCATATATCTAAAAAGCGCATCACCATCGGCAGTTAGTTTTAAAATATCCATATTCACGCCATCAGGCAAAAAGTTATGTACACCAGCACCAAAAGCGAAGTATTTTCGTCCGTTAATTGTGTCAAATTCTTCTTTTTTGCTTTCGTCCCACCCACTCGAATAACTTGTATCTTGTAAGATGCGTAAACGCTCTTTTAAATCCGCGCTAACTTGATAACGCGCGTGCGCTTTGTGGCATAGTGGCGCAAGATAACCACCCTCAATTTGTAACTTACCTGCCAATCTGCGCTCTGTTTGTACAACCTCTACAGGTATATAAGTTAAGTTTTTGCCCATCGCTTGCGGATAAATACGCTCTTCTTTTTGGATTGACGCTTGTCCATTGTAAACTTCTAATTCCTGCCAGTAGCCCAATTCATCAATGCCTAATTCTAAGCACACAGTTACATTGATGTTAGTGCCATTTTCATCTTTGCGTATTTCCTCAGACTCTAAGCGCATATAGGTAAATGTTAACCGTCCGTTTACTTTACCCCATGCCCAATCTTTTAATGACTCTCGTGTATAGTGTTTAATGCTTGCGCGTTGGTTTAGTGCCGCTTTGTCTGCAATCGACAATTCAACATCTAGTCCGCTTGGTAATTGGTCATACTCTGCTAATAAAATATGATAACCCACTTGCAAACAGTTACTTGCTGTAATCTCAATCGATGCTTGCAAGCTCAACCAATCACCATCACTGTCATCAATTAAATAATTTAAGCCATCAGGCAAATTAACTTTAGCAGGGTGGTGGTTCATTGCCCCCAATAAATCATTTAAAGTACGGCTTGGGAAGTCTTCAACCTCTGCACCCATCTTATACGCTTCATAGCGTCTAATCTGTTCGGGCGTATTGCACTCTAATTGATTTGGGTGCGGCAAAAACTTAACGCCCTCGCGCTTGACTGCTGCCTCGCCTTGAATGAATTTGCGAATTAAAAATAACTCATCTTCGGCAATTACATAGTCATTGTGGTTAGTGTGCTTTGTCATAGTTTAGCCTTTCTAAATGCCGCATCAAATTCATCAAGTGCCTTCATTTCTTTAAGAGTCAATGGCCGTCCATTCATGTCCGTGAATTTCTCAATCGACAATCCGCCTTCTTTAAACAGTTTAGCACGTGTTTTGCCAAGTGCCGACTCAATAAACCAATCGGGCTGTGACCTTAGCCAAGTATCCATACTCGTTTTAGCATCAATCTGACCTGCTTTAAATATATCAGAATCTTTACGCCCTGTATAAGTAACTTTGCTTGGTACTTCTTTAGGCTCTTTGCCTTGTGCGCGTTGTTCGTCTGCCTTTTCGCGTCTTGCATCTAGTCTATCATTCTTTTTGTTGTAGGCTTCTTCGGCTTGTTGTCCATCTTGACCGCCCACGCTTGCTTTTGTACCACTAAATGGGTCAAAACCGATTGGCACTAACGACAACACACTCCGACAATTAAAATGCAAGGGCGGCTTAGGTGTAGCAGGGTCATCAAGTGCATAAATTTTTTGTAATTGCCCAAAATGCCTACACGTTAAAGTCGTGCGATTATCAAAAGTCGCTAAAAAGATTCTGCCCTGTATTAAATCTGCATTTGCTTGCGCTGCAACATCACGCGCCTTGTTTGCATAATGATTAGCACCTGTACGCACTAAAGACTCCGCTTCACGCGCTCCAGTGTTTGTTATTAAACCATCACGATAATTATTTTTTTTAGTGCCGATTAGTCGCTTGGTCATTTCCTGCACTGTTGCGCCTGACTCATAACCTGCCCTAATCGTGTTATCAATAATACGCGCTTGAGTGCTGTTTGTTGCCCCTGCGATATATTCGCGCCATGTGCCAACTTGACTTACCGCACCTGCTAAAACCATCGGAGTATTAACCGCTTTTGTTATTGCGGCTTCACTAACTGCTGTTGCGCCTGATAGCTCATTAACAATGTGATTAGATTCATATTTTGCCAAGTCGAATAAATCGTTTGTTGTACCTTCCCACATTGCATTCATTTTTTCAGCAACCATAAGCGAGACTTGCCGCCTTAGCGAGTCAAAGTCTTTGCGGCTCATGGTTGGCTCATAGTCTGCCAATGCAACTTTGACAGCTTGCGATAAATCAAAATAGCTCGGCATAATGCGTGACTGTACAATGCCTGTAACTAATCTTGACGCTGTCAATTCGTGGCGTAGTGAACTATCTATCGTTAACATTAGAATCCACTCATATTGATACCGCTCGCACTTGGCTTGCGTACTGGCATTTCGTAAACAATCGGATAACCTGTTGCATCGTTTTGATGGTCAAAGCCGCCCTGTTTGTCAGGCTCACCATTTTTATCATACGCTTGCTGTTCTAAACACGCTACAACATCAGGACATTTAGACGCATTAACCCACATCTTGCCATTAGCTAACGCGCCATTAACGGCTAATATACGGTCTTTAACTCTTGGATTGCTTGAATTTACTTTAACCGTAAACCCTGCCTGTTTTAGCAATGATATATCACTCTCGCTTGCGTTTACTGTTTTTCGACTATTTCCGCTCGCATCGGGGTAAATTGTTATCTTATGACCTGCATAACGCTCTTTTAAAACTTTGCAAAGCTCAGGCGTATCATAAATACCTGTGAGCTGGTCAACTGCGTGCCACCCGTTAACACGCTTAACATAGATTGTTGAAGCCATTGCGCCAACGTTAAAATCTTGCCCGATAAACAACGGCTCGCCTGTTTTTATTGTCTCGTTGCTATTGCATCGTTGCCTATCATAATTTTTATAAATAGTGCCGCTTGTAAGGTTGACAAAACGACCCTCAATATAAGCATCTACTAAGCTAGCAGGGTATGACTCTTTTAATGAATTTATATAATCAGGTGGTAAAAAAGGATTTGTGTAAGATGCAGCTTGAACCATATCATAACTATCTGTTTTTTTTGCAACCCATCGCTCGTGGCAGAATCTAAAACCTTCGGGTGTGGTGTAAGCATTAGCTTGGTTAAATGGCTCAATAATCCCATTTGGTCTCTGCCTATTACGCGCGATGACTTGATTCCAAGCGTGTCTAGCGTGTTCTGTTTGTAATGTGTCTAATTCATCACAATGCGCTTTGTAAGTTTCATAGCCAACAATGCGCTCTGGATTATCAAGCGTCCTTAAAATAAAATCACCAAAACGAGGCGCACTTGTGTATATAACATTTTCTGATTTGTTGTAGTTATGCGCTATTCCATGCTCTGTTAGTTTTGTGGTTATTCTTGGTGCTGTAATAAGTCTAACCAAATCATAAGTTGGAGCATACAATCCGATTAGTGTATCACTAGACTCACAAGCATCTATCATTGCCGCATTAGCCATTGCCTCAGATTTTCCAGCTCCAAACCCAGCACAAAAAAGTCTATACTTTGCAGTCATAGCTAAAAATTGTGCTTGCGGATTAGTCGCTCGAATCTTGAGTGTTCGCATTGATAACTTCTATCTGTACCTTGCCAATCGGAGTGTCGCCAATGTTTTTAACTTGTGCCTTAACTTCGGTTGGTAATAATTTTGCCCATAATTTATAAAATTCTGTTTGTTCTGTTTTAGCCCATATAATAAGCGCATCTACTCCACCTATACCCTCAAATGCTTCTTGTAAAGCGTCTTTTACTGCTTTTGTTGTTTTGTTCGGTACGCCTTTGATTCTTCCTTTACCTCTATTTCCTGCCGCACTTTGGCCTACTTTACGGGAATTATTATCATCTATAACCATAAGAACCTCTTATAATCACAACCCCTTCAAAAACACCAACAACAACAAAAACAGAAAAGACAAAAAAGCCACGATTGTGTAAATAAGCAGATAATTCGGTTTATTCATAATCTTTAAATCCATATTTATCTTTTAACATCATTAATGACCGTGTGCCTAAATGCCCTGCTACCCCTGCACCTGCAAGTGCTAAAATAATCGGCATATCTGTTGCCACAAAAAACAAACCAAAAATAACACCAACAAACGCGCTACATATTAACTCAATAAAAAAAGACGGCCATTTAAATTTTTTACCAGTTTTTAAGGTTGTTAAATAATTTACAACCCCTCCTAATCCTGCTAATGCAGCAAACGCTACCAATTGTTGAAAAAATGATAATTCAGGCTCTTTCAATTTTCATTATTCTCTTTTAATAAAATCCCGATTGCCGCAAACACAGCACTGGCAGTTAGGGTATGAGGCGCAAGCACTGGAACACTAGACAAAGCAACACAAGCCGCGCTTAAACTAGCGTAAGTGCTTGGCTCTTTTAATCGTTTAAGTAAATACTTCATCACTTAACCCTCATTATTTTTAATAATATACCACACATCAAATTTTAGACAATAAAAAACCCCTGTGTAGGGGAATAAAAACGTCCGTGTTACTGGCAGTGTTAAACAAAATTTCGAGAGCCTTTGTTATCAATTATTAGAATCTGCTTGCGATTACGACTGCTAAAACTAATATGCACCCATGAATCAAACTCTAAAATCAATTGGTCAAATTCAATATCCGATTTCTTTATCAGTTCAACAATCTTTCGCGGTGAATGCTCTGTTGTTCTAAAATCAACGGCTTCGCCTTTTACGTGTTGACTGTTGTCGCTTGAGCCAATAGCGCGATTAACAGCCAATGAGCGATAACCACTATTAATAATCACAGGGCAGCCAAGTAATTCGCGCACTTTATCAAGCTGCTGTGCCGTATTAGTTAATGATTTTAATTCTTTATGTGGCGGTTGATTTGTGTACTTTAAACGCTTAGCAGTTTCACTAAACGTTAATTCATTGTATGTAAAATACTTTGACAACTTCATTAGCGCATCTCCAACCACGTCAAATACTTATCAATAAACGCATTGTATTGTTCAGGTTTTCCGAATACCTCATGACCACCTGCCAAGCCAACCTTAAAATTGGTGTCGTTTGGTGTGCTGATTGTTTGTATGTACTTAAACTGAACCAATGAAGCCAACATAAAAACATCAGGTAACGCTTTAATGCGTTCTAAGTGTGACTGCTTAATCATCATGCACCTCACTTAATGCCGCTTTTAATGACTTAACATCTTCGTTTAATTGCTCAATTTCCTCTGCCATTGCTGCACATTGACTAACTGCCGCTTGCCTCGCACTGTCGATGCGATGAACATCTTTCATTAACTGCTCGTTTTCTTTCGTCAAACGTGCATTTTCGGCTTTTAGCCATTCAATCTGCGATTCGCCCATGTCACCCTCCACAAATGGATTACCAGTCTCTAACCACTTTTCACCGCACACCAGGGGATTCTTCCTCATCCATCATTGCCAACTCTCGATCAATGCTTGCCTTAGCTTCAATTAAGTCTTGACGATAATCTTTTGCCCCACGCTTGCCAGCGCACAGCAATTTTTTGATAGCATGGCCTACAGGATGGCTACGCACATCAAAAAGCACTAACACACGATAAACATCTACCGACTTTAATGTTTGAACGTCTTTAAAATAATGGTTCATTTTTTACCTCCGATGCTGCATTTGCCGCGCCAAGTAATACCCATTTTATTAATTCTTGAAGCCAATGTCATATATGGCACTTTTAAATACTTGGCACTTTCGATATAAGTCAAACCCAATTTTTCACATTCAATAATTTCTTGTTTTGTTAATCTTCTTTTTTGCAACTCATAAGCATGGAATCGAACCTTGCCAACTTTTTCCTGTCTGTTTTTATTTTTTTGTACACGCTCAATCGCATCTTGTAACTCTAAACCTTTGCGTCTCATGTTCGCCCAAACTGCATCAGCACTTACACCAGCCGCTTCACATTTTGCCCGAATAGAATCAGGATTTTTTTGCCCGGCTTTGTAATAAATGCCTTTGCTTGGCCATTCAATATTGCGACGCTTTAAAAATCCAATTAATGCTGGCGCGGTCACACCTAAAGCAAATGCCGCAGAATTTAACGTCAACCCTGCTTTTTTTATTTCGTTGACTTTTTCAAGTGTTAATTTGCGATTCCAAAACAAAGGCAATGTTTGAGCATCTTCTAGGCTCATACCACGCTTTAATCTAGCATAGATTACCGAGTTGCTTATATTTGTCATTTTGATACCCCAGTCAAAGGTTAGTCGAGGATTGTGGCTGACAGTGACAAGCTGTCTTTTCGGGTTGCAATCCCTAGCCACATAATCAGTATATGTATTTATCTTTTTTTTGTATCTGTCATATTGGGACAAAATACACCATTAGCGCAATGTTTTGAAAATTAGCGCAATAATTAGCGCAATAAAACATTGCGCTAATGGCGTAAGTTGTTGATTTTACCAATGTTTTTTATACTATTAGCGCAATAGTGCAATAATGTATAAATGTCCACACATGATAGATATATTTATTTATATGCGCATATAAATAAATATATGTGTATAAGGAAATAGCAAAATCGCGCTTTTTGCGCTAACCGCGCTAATTTATTTATTTTCAACAACTTACGTTTAAACATTGCGCTAATTATTGCGCTAATTTCAAAAAACATTACGCTAATTTTTGTTTTAGTGGTAAAAACAAAACGATAGGTAAAAAAAACGCCTAAAAATTAGGCGTTTTTCGTTTACGTTAAGCTGATAATCAGCTTAACGTAATTTTTTTAGCTTGTCAATAACTTATCAAAACGGCACTTCGTCTAGTCCATTTTTAAAAAAATCAATCACTTCACTTTTTGCAAAATCGCTGTCTGTTTTTTTCGATGGTTTAAACCATACATAGTGCTGTGAGTTTGTTTTCTTAACAAATACGCGCCTATTTTCTATTTGTTGATAACCCATATCAGATAAGATATGGCCTAATGTTCGCGTTGGTGGCAACACCTCGCCGTCAATCGCACATAACTCATTAAGCCAAGTTACGTCTAAAACGCGGCTATTTATCACACCACACTCATGTTTATTGATTAAATCCTCAACCAAACATTGTTCAGGTGAGATGGTCGCTTGAATCATTTGCTTGCGCGATTCGGTGTCAGGTGCGCGCCCTTGTGGTTTAAAATCTTCGCTTATTTTGTGGTTTAACAAATAAGTTTTTAATGCGCCAGCGTGTTTTTCTGACTCACTAAACAACATCTCAAAATAGTCACTAGCTGCATCACGTCCGCCAAAATAGTCGAATAGTTCGCTTTCGTTTTGTATGCGCCCATACATCACACAAAATCGGCGGTCATCATTTGTTATCGGTAAAGCGTCTTTGTAATTGGTCAAAAGTAGATAGTTTGTGAAATTCGGAACAGTGCGATGGTCGCGCCCTTTCTCCTCAATTTGAATCATACTATTCGTGATAAACGGTTTTAATCTGTCCATGATGCGCCATTTATCATCGCCCTTAATGCGTATTTCTTCAACGATATTCACCACAGACCCATGCGCCCACCCTGTGAATCTTTCACCCAATGCGCTAGGGTCAAGGCTCTTAGCGTTAGTACCAAGCACCCACTCAAGCACTTTAGCAAAATACGATTTACCAGTCCCTTGCGCCCCTTGTAATAATATCGCCCAGTTAATACGTTTACCTGCATTTTGCACTACATAAGCAAGCCAATCTATTAAGATTCGCTGCTCACGTTCACACGTCAAAACATTATTGATATGAGCTAAAAATAAATCAATCGCGTGTTTATTATCATCATTAATAATCGCCGCCTTATAACCGCTTTCAACATACGAATTAAGCATTAACTTATTATCATATTCAAAAGTAATAGCCGCCGAAGGCCAATACATTTTATCAACAACTGTTAATAAATCACATTCATTTAAAGCATAATCAGATGCAATCATTTCAGCGTGTTTAACATCATTACGCCGATTATATTTAGCATTAAACGCCTCACGTTTAATGCTATAATTGAGCCGTGTATTAGCAAACTCGCAAAGTTTTTCTACATATATCCAATCTTCAAGCCAATCGGGTAATGCCACCACATTATCCGATTGTGTCTTTTTATTTACTGCTTTTTCGCTAATCGCTTTTTTAATCTCAGCTTTAGTTATACCTAACTCTTTGCCAACACCTAATGCTAAATCATTAGCAATGACCGCACGCATATCACTATGTAAAACACTGTCATTCATTGCAACAATGCGTTTTTTAAACTCGCAATACTCAGACATTGACACAATGCGCTTGGCTTCATCGCGCAAATTATCAAACACCGATACAACCACACCGCCTTGCTCTTTAACGTGCCATGCTACCGATGCCATCGTTACACGCGCACCTTTCCAGCGTCCAAACGAATCGTATTTTTTACGCATCTTGCTAAAGTCGTGCTTGCTACTTAATGCCGACCATGCCACCCACAAATCAAAACCGACATCACCCCCCATATATTGATGGTGTAACGCTTGACCAACCTTGAGCCAATCATCATACGCTAACGGCTCGGCAGGATAGGCAAACAATAACCCTTTAACATCATCATCTGACATATTAAGCGGTAAATCGCGTGTAAAATCTTCCTCATCTTCTAACACGCTAAACTCATCACTAGCGACAATATCGCCACCACCTAAACTAAGATACTTCTCAACATCAATAGGCTCCCCCTGCCCCTGCATAGTCCAACCAACCGCACCAACGGCACAAGATGGATAAAACATAAATTGATTAGGCTTAAAAGAACATTCATCAAAGACAAAAAGCGAGCCAACCTCACGACAAAACGCTTGGCTTAACGCTCTATACTCATCGCCAGACACTTCACGCGATAACGGCATAACAATACGAACACGCGGCATATCTGCTGTATGACGATGTGTGCTATACGCAACAAACGCACCCCAGCCGCTCAAATCTAAATCAAACTCTAATCCACCAATATCACCCTCATATTTATCAATATCTAATGTCAATAAAGAGCGACACTCTAAAAACTCATCTTGACGCTTAACACCATTAAAACCACCACCAACAAAAAAACCAACCGACTCTTTATCGTTAGTCTGAATGTGCTTAGATAACTTAGTAACAATATCAAACCAAGTTTTTTCAATAGTTTTAACAATGCCGAAACCATTACCACATGACACCGCCATTTTATATTTATTCATCTTGTTGCCCTTTTTTGTTATCGTTGCCAAATGTCACAGACAAACGACCGCCCGACAAAACCATGAGTTTGTATTGCGTCTCGTTTGGTGGATATTCGCCCCATTTATAGATAGCATCGCGCGTTATACCTAAAACTTTGGCCAAACGCACATGGCCTCCCCAAAGTTGAACCGCTTCTTGTGTTGTCATAAATCACCCTAAAAATCACTTGTAAAATGTATATAAAACTATACACTATAAATTCACACAATCAAACCAAAAAAGGTAATCTAAAATGAGTCTTGAGCAACAAATCAGCGAACTAAACGCCACAATCAAAACGCTAAACGAAACAATCAAACTGTTGTTACAACGTGATGTTATCAGCGCTCCGCAAGTGCAAGTAACAATTCCCCCAGTGCAAGAAGTACAAACACAAGAAACATTTTTACCTGATGAAGCCAAAGCGCAAATGACAGTAAAAGAGTTTCAAGACTTGTGCTTATCTCTTATTCGTAGTAATGCTGCTAATAAAGATATTATTAAGGCAATCATGCTAAGTAATTTTGATGCACACAAAGCCAGTGATTTAGCAGACAATCAAATAGCGTTATGCGCTGCAATGATTACCGAAGCGACAAAGGACTAACATCATGCACGCAAAATTATCCCCTTCATCAAGTGCAAGATGGTTATCTTGCACTGGCTCAGTTAAAGCTGAGCAAGCGTTTACATCTTCTACCACGTCATACGCTGCCGAAGGTACAACGGCGCACGCATTAGCCGAGTTATGCCTTACTACTAATACACCAACTAGCAACTACATAGGGCAAACTTTAGAAGGTCATATTGTCGATGAGGATATGGCAGAGCATATTGCCGCGTATTGTGCTTATGTAAAAAGCTATTCGGGGGTACATCTTTACGAACATAGATTCTCATTAACTAAATGGATTCCTGACTCTTTTGGCACAAGTGACGCTGTTGTTATTGATGAAGCTAACAAAACGGCACACATCATAGACTTAAAGTATGGCAAAGGTGTAAGTGTTGAAGCCGAACAAAACACACAAGCAATGCTATATGCTTTGGGTGTCATTGATGATTTAGGTTTTATGTATGAGTTTGATACAGTAGTAATACACATCTATCAACCACGCATTAAGAACTATTCATCATGGCAGACTTCAACAAAGTACCTTTTAGAGTGGGTAGAGTGGGCAAAACAACGCGCAAAAGAAGCCTTGCAAGATGACGCGCCACGCACACCAAGCGAAAAGGCGTGTCAATGGTGTAAAGCAAAAGCAACGTGTAAAGCGTTACTTGACCACACACACACTGTCGTAATGAATGACTTTGACGACCTAACATCTATTACCCCCGACACATTAACAGATAATGAATTGCGGGTAATTATGGATAACGCTAAGTTGATTAAATCATGGCTTGACGCGGTAGAAGCACACATCTTTGACAAGCTAAACAATGGTAAATCGTTTGACGGCTATAAACTGGTAGAAGGCCGCTCAACTCGCACATGGCAAGATGAGCAACAAGCTGCTATTTTGTTAGCTGATAAAGTACCCAGTGATAAGTTATTCACTCAAAAACTAATCAGCCCAGCACAAGCAGAAAAACTGCTTAAAAACGATAAAGAGTTATTTGCGTCACTTGTCACAAAATCGGCAGGTAAACCAACACTTGTTCCATCGTGCGATAAAAGAATTGCATTAAATGATGCAAATGTGTTTGACGCTTTAGATTAAAGCGTTTAATATAGCACCTGACGTATAGATAACTATACGTTAAAAGCAAAAAACTAAACGTCAAAAACTAAACGTCAAAAACTAAACGTAAAAAAGGTAAAATCAAATGAAAATCATGCTCAAAAACGTCCGCTTGTCTTTTGCTTCTCTGTTTAAAACCGAATGGTACGCAGGTGCAGACACAGAAAAGTTTGCCGCTACTTTCTTAATTAGCAAATCTGACACCAAAACTGTAACCGCAATTGAGACAGCTTGTAAACAAGCTCTTGTTGAAAAGTACGGCGAGGGTAAAGTAGCTAAAGGTTTTAAAATGCCTTTAGTTGACGGCGATGATAAGGATTATAAAGGTTATCAAGACCATTACTCTATCAAAGCAACGACAAAAAAGCGTCCAACTTTAGTCAACCGCGATAAAACGCCTATTGTTGAAGAAGATTGTATTTTATATGGAGGTTGCTATGTCAACGCATCTATTGACGTATGGGTAATGGACAATTCTTACGGTAAAAAAGTACTCGCATCACTTAACGCGATTCAATTTGTAAAAGATGGTGAACCGTTTGGTGAAAAATCCGAAGGTGCTGATTGCTTTGAAACGTTAGATGATGACGATGATTTTTTAAGCTAAGCTAAACAAACCCAATAAGGCGCAGCAATGCGCCTTTTTTATAACTACATGGGACACTCCCAAAATGATTATCTTAGACGTAGAGTGTTACTCTAACTATTTTCTATTATCGCTACTTAATAGCGATACAGGCGCAACAAAAGACTTTGAACTATACGAAGGTAAAGAACTTGAGTGTAAAAAGATTGCTGATGTATTGCGTACTTTTAAAACACTTGGTTTTAATTCATCAAACTATGACTTACCGATGATTGTTGCAGCATTACGCGGCGATACCAACCTACAACTAAAACAATTATCTGACGCAATTATTAACAGTGAGCAAGTGTGGCCAGTATTGCGACAATTCAAAATTAGCGTACCCAGCGCATGGCGACACATAGATATTATTGCGTTACCCATCGGTCAAGCGTCATTAAAAATATACGGCGGCAGATTACACGCGCCTAAATTACAAGACTTACCGATTGAGCCAAACGCGTTTATAAGCGCACCACAACGCACCTTATTGCGTGAGTATTGCCACAACGACCTAAACACCACAAAGATTTTATACGATGCCCTAAAGCCGCAAATTGCGTTACGCGAGCAAATGAGTGAGCAATATAACATTGACTTACTCTCAAAATCAGACGCGCAAATAGCCGAGTGTATTATTAAACACGAACTAGAAGCGCAAGATATTGAATGTACGCGCCCTAAGACTATAAAACGTGGCACAACTTACCATTATCAATGCCCTAAGCACATTACATTCAAAGACAAAAAGCTAAAGGAATTAGTTAAGTTAATTGAGTTTGTCGATTTTGTAGTGGGCGATAATGGCCAGTTTACCTTGCCACCTGAACTATTAAAAAAAATAACTTACAACGGAGCAGAGTATCAATTAGGAATAGGTGGTATTCATTCTTGTGAATCAGCACAAACGGTCATTGCTCAAGATGATGAATGTCTTTTTGATATTGATGTTGCCAGTTATTACCCTAATTTAATCATAGACGGCAAATACTATCCTCAGCACTTAACCCCTGCATTTTTGAATGTATATCAGTCTATTGTTAAAAGACGCTTAGAAGCAAAAGCCAAAGGCGACACTGTTACCGCCGATTCACTAAAGATTACGGTTAATGGTTCGTTTGGTAAATTCGGCTCAAAATACTCTTTTTTATACTCACCTGATTTATTGATTAACACCACGCTAACAGGGCAATTAACATTACTCATGCTAATAGAAACGATTACCACCGCAGGTGGTAAGGTTAAGAGTGCCAATACTGACGGTATAGTGATACTGTGCAAGCGTGATAACGTGCAAACAATACGCGACACGGTGAGTCTGTTTGAGCTAAATACTATATTCAATATGGAGTACACCGAGTATCGCGCCCTGTACTCGATTAACGTCAATAATTACTTAGCTGTCAAACCTGACGGCAAAACGAAAGGTAAAGGACAGTTTGCCATTGGTGGACTAGCTAAAAACCCGACAAACAATATCAGCGTAAAAGCTGCAATCGCGTATCTGACAAAACAAATACCTGTCGAAGATACAATTTTACAGTGTCAAGATATACGCGATTTTGTGACATTGCGAACAGTACAAGGCGGCGCAATAAAAGACGGCGTATTACTTGGTAAAGCGATTAGATGGTATCACTCTACCGCCACCATGACTGCTATACACTACGCCAAGAACAATAACAAAGTACCTAAGTCAGACGGTGCTAAACCCGTTATGAATTACCCCGACAAATTACCCTCTGATATTGACTATCAGTTTTATATTCAAGAAGCCAAAAACATCATAAAAAGCACAGGTGTAAATCATGCGTGAGTCAGAACTAGAAAAAAAACTCGTTAGTCACATCGCTAAATTAGGCGGCATTGCCTATAAGTTTTCATCGCCTAATAGACGTTCCGTACCTGACCGCCTGTGCGTCATGCCTAACGGTCGCGCCTTTTTTGTTGAACTAAAAACCAAAGGTAAAACGCCAACCGCACTACAACAACACGAACACGAAACTTTACGCGCATTAGGTCATACTGTCCTAGTCATTGATAATGTTGGAGACGTTTATGCCATCGCGTAATGACTTGCACCCATACCAACATCGCATGATTGATTTTATATACAACACGCCTAAATGCGCCGTGTGGGCAGGTTTAGGACTTGGTAAAACAATCACAACATTAACCGCTATCACTGATTTACTAGATAGTTTTAGCGTCTCTAAAGTGCTGATTATTGCCACTTTGCGCGTTGCCAATAGCGTATGGCACATCGAAGCTAAACGATGGGGTCATACTAAAGACTTAAAATTTAGCATTGTCACAGGTAGCGAAAAAGAGCGTATAAGCGCACTCTTTAAGAGTGCTGATATTTATGTAATCAACCGTGAAAATGTTCAATGGTTAGTAGAATATTATAAAACAAAATGGCCGTATGATTTAGTTGTCATTGATGAGTCAAGCTCATTTAAGAGCGCATCAAGTCAACGATTCAAAGCATTAAAGAAAGTACGCACTTTGACAGATAGAATGGTGCAGCTCACAGGGACACCAAGCCCAAACGGACTAATAGACCTTTGGTCACAAATGTTTTTATTAGATAGCGGCGAAAGGCTTGGCAAGACAATAAGTGCTTACAAAATGCGATTTTTTCAAACAGGTCACAACGGCTATACATTAACTCCAGTCAACAATGCTGATAAAATCATTCATAAATTGATTGATGATATAGTCATCTCGTTAAATGTAGAAGATTATTTAGAGATGCCAGAGCGTATTAATACGGTGATGCGCGTCAATATGCCACTTGCGAGATTAGCAGAATATAAACAGCTTGAGCGTGAGTTTTTGATACAGATAAACGATAATGAGATTGTGGCATATAACGCCGCTACGCTTGCGGGTAAGTTACTCCAATACTGCAACGGCGCAATGTACACAGACGAACTGAAAAACTGGACAGAAATACACACGGCAAAATTAGACGCATTAGACGAGATTTTAGAAGATAATCAAGATGAAAATCTATTGATTGCCTATAACTACAAAACCGATTTAATACGACTAAAAGCGCGTTATCCTGATGCGGTTGTACTTGATAACGACCCAAACATTATAACAAGATGGAATAATGGGCAAATCAAGATGTTACTAGCCCACCCTGCATCGGCTGGTCATGGCCTTAATCTTCAACATGGTGGTTGTATTATCGTGTGGTTTGGTTTGAATTGGTCGCTTGAGTTATACCAACAATTTAATGGACGGCTGCACAGACAAGGGCAAACTAAACCTGTTCGGGTGGTACATATTGTTGCAGACGGTTGTATAGATGATAAAGTCATGCGAGCGATAGAAAACAAAGCACAAACTCAAGAAGAATTATTAAACGCGCTCAAATTAACATAAACAAATAAAAAAGGCGCAATATGCGCCTTTTTTGTTATCTCCCGAATCGGCACAGTGGGAGCGACTGTCAATGGGCTTCTTTTGGCCTGCCTAGCTCATTTAGCTACTTTGCGCTTGGTTGAAGGAATCGAAACCTTACGCATTTCGCATTAGCGGTGATGAGCTGCCACCGTTGCTAATTAGTTAAAAAACCCATGCGCTAAAAGTGGCGCAATAATAAAACTAAAACAAATGTACGTTAGCATAATTTACCCCAATTTCTAATAAGTTTTGCTTGAATCGGTTTTAATTCGTCATCATGCAAAACAATCACATTAATATTTGTCTTAACTGCATTTTCAAATTGTTGACGACTAACACCGAGCCTTTTTGCAGCTTCTAAATTAGTACCAACTTTTTGAGCATATTCTTTTAATGTCGATTCCTGCATTTTTTACCTCTTTTTCAACATATTCACAGTATAAAAAATATTTTATAAAAAAGCAATAAAATAGTTGCAATGCAATAAAAGTATTGCTAATATACATTTCATGCAGTCAAGCATCGCGGCAAGCCGAAACGAAAGGTTTTGGAAATTTGCAACATGGTCACTAAAGTGCGTAAATCCGAGTGACAGTAGCTCTAGCTAGATAGAGCAAAAACGCATAGGCATTTATTAAGTGTCTAGCCGTTTTTCTGGTCAGGAGAAAAGAATGGGCATAGATTTTGTGTTTGATAGTCACGGCAATATGTGGACTATCGATGAATGGGCTTCTGTTTGCCCTCTCACTTGGAATAGTGAGCGCGTTTTAACGGAAGATGATGTTAAAAACTTTTATGACCCAAGCGGTTATAACGAATAACAAAAAGCCCTTTTGTATTGCGAGTACAAAGGGGCTTTTCTTTTTGTAGTCAGGTAACTAACGGAGATTATTATGAAATATTTTAAAGTCGAAATCAACTATGGTCGCAAGTGTCCAGCTTTTGAAGCGCGTGTCATGGCCATTGATGAGAACCACGCCAAAAGCCAAGTAAAGCAATTGGCAATCAACAACGGCTTTGATGCTGCAATCAAAAAAATAACAGTACAGGAGGCACGCATATGCTCTTAATCAAATTGGCCACAGTGATGGCTTTCTTAGTGGCTCTTTTAGTTATTTGTATGATGGTTAAGGCTATATCTGACCAACAAAAACAAATGGCTGCACTTAAACGCAAAAACGCTGCATTAACGCTAGAGATAAATCAACGTGAAGACATTTTAGACTTAGAAGCTGACTTCGAGGCGGTATTAAAAAATGACAATTAACAAAATTGACACACATTACTTTGTGTGCATCTTAAATCAATGTAAGAGCGGTTGGGGCTTAACAATTAAAGAAGCCCTACAAAACGCGCTTAATGCTTAATTTTTTTGTATTCAGGAGAAAGAGGATGAATAAATCAGAAAGTATTGCCGAGCTTTCGGCGGCATTAGCAAAAGCTCAAGGAGAGTTTGCAGCAATTCCGAAAAACAGAGCTGTAAAAATTCAAATGAAGTCAGGTGGGTCATTTAACTTCAAATATGCTGATTTAGAAGCGACAATTAACGCAACTCGCCCTGCATTGTCAAAAAATGGGCTGTCAGTAATTCAACCCATTTGTGATGATAAACTTTTAACCATAATAACTCATTCAAGCGGTCAATACATTGAATCATCAATGCCTTTGCCTGCACAAATTGGCGACGACCCGAAGCAGTACGGGGCAAAAATAAGCTATTTGCGCCGCTATGCTTATCAGTCATTAGTTTGTGTTATGGCTGATGATGATTTGGATGAGGATAGTAGCGATTTTGATAAAAATGGTTATGGTGGCTATGCGCCACAAGCAGCACCTAAACCACAAGCTAAACCCGAAATAAGCAGCGAGCGATTAGCTAAGGCTATTGAGGCCATACAATCAGGAAAGGCAACCAAAGAAAGTGTAATTAATAATTTTACACTCACAGACGCGCAACACGCCGCAATCATGGAGGCTTAAATGTTAATCCGTTGTAGCTCCCTTAAATTAGCTATGACCGAAGCCCGCGCTAAAAACGCGGGTCTTAGCGAGTCAGCAAAAAAAGTGGTAGAAGATGAAATACGCGCTTTATATTTTGGTGTACGCGAAAAGATAAGCAGTAAGCCAATGCAGAAGGGCATTGAGTGTGAGCAGCAAAGCATTGAATTGCTTAATAATGTAGAGTTTAGATTAAGCAAGCCTTACGTTAAAAACACCGAAAGACGTTCTAATGACTGGATAACAGGTGAATATGATATTTACGACCCCGATACTAAATTAATCCGCGATATTAAAACGTCATGGTCTTTAGCTACATTCCCATTGTTTGCAACAAATGCGGACGATTACGAATGGCAAATGCGCGGATATATGATGTTGTGGAATTGCGATGCCGCTAGTGTCGATTATTGCCTGGTTGACACGCCAGAGCATTTAATTGGGTACGAACAGAGAGAGCTTCATATCGTTTCGCATATTGACCCTGAAAAAAGGGTTAAATCTTTTGTTTATCATCGTGACTATGAAAAAGAGCAACGTATTAAAGAACGTTGCGAACAGTTACAGGATTATTACAATCAACTCAAAAGCGAGCTTGGTATTGTATGAAAAAGCAATTTTTAATTCAAAACCCTCGCATCATTAACAATGTTAATAGCGTTGTATATTTTTTGAGGTGTGGTATGAAAAAAAGAAACAGTTACTATGATGTGATATGCAGTGAAATTAGTGTTTTTACAAGAAAATCTCTAGCTTATGGCGATTCAAGAGCATGGGCTAACAAAAAAGACAAGGCCTATAAAAAGATTGTTCCGCGAGGAAAAGTGTTTGATAGACTTCATAAACAGGAATGGAATGCAGTTGTAAATATGGTCAATAATCTATCAACGAAATGGCAAAAGATTTAAACCTAACAACATATTAAGCGGTAAAACCTAAAGATAGCAGACTTACACTAGCCGCATGGGGTTTTATCCGCTTGAATATAGAGTTATGCGGCTTGAGTTTTGGCGATGAATATAATGAGGTTTTTATGAGTATAAAATATAAAGATGTTAAAGAAGTGCCGACAAGTGTGCTTGTTGCTCGGTTAGAGGAGCTTGCAAATGCTGTAGCAAACAACAATATGAGCGAGTTTGCTATGCGAATACCTGCCGAAGTTGACCACGATGCAGATATTGTTATTAAAGAGGCTGCAAAGCGTTTAGAATTTTATAGACGTAATTTTGACTTAAACAGTGCCGCATAACTACCTGCATTAACAGGCGCAAGCCCTAACAAAATTTGATTAGCGAGAGGTTACTATGAACGAAGAAAAAACTCAAATAGCGGACGGGGTTGCGTCCACGTTGAATGCTGAGTTAGATACAATGATTGAATTATTGAATTGTGATTGCATGGAATATATGGCGACTGTGCCTGATAAGTATTTTGACTTGGCTATTGTTGACCCTCCTTATGGAATTGGTGTTAATGTTTCAATGGGCAGAAGAAAAGGACAAGATAAAAGCGGTTATCATAAATTTGCAGGTGGAGATATTGCCCCACCAGAAAAGGCATATTTTGACGAGTTAATGAGAATTAGCAAAAATCAAATTATATGGGGTGCAAACCATTTTATAAGCAAAATTCCATTTGATAGCAGTTGTTGGTTGATGTGGGACAAAGGATTTAGTGAGGAATTAACTTTTGCACAATTTGAGCTTGCATGGACTAGCTATAAAACAACGTGCAAAAAGTTTGATAAACCCCACAATGAACAAGGAAGAATACACCCAACCCAAAAACCAATTAAGCTATACGAATGGCTTTTAATGAACTACGCTAAAAAAGGACAAAGGGTTTTTGATTCACATTTAGGCAGTGGCTCAAGCGCGATAGCAGCCCACTATTTCGGTGTTGATTTTGTGGGGTGTGAGTTGGACAAAGACTATTTTGAAGCGGCTAAGGCTAGATTTGATATGGCTACAAAACAATTGGCTATGAGTATCTAACTAAGAGCGTAAGGCGTAACACCCACACGAATATCATTTAATAAATTTACGCGATAATGCCAAAAAGTGCAATGCAAGCATGGGGTGTTATCGCACTTGACGCAGGAGTTAGGTTGCCCACCCTGATTCTTGTTATTAAACCTACGGGCGGAGCTAGTAACATGAGCAACAACGAAAAGGCGATTGAGCAAGAAATTCAGGATAAAGGCTTAACAGCACCACGTCTGACACCTGCATTGATTGATGCAACTTTTGCTAAGTTTTGTAAAGATGTTTATAATGTTGAGTATACTGATCCTTCGAAAGGAGTTCAGAGCACGCCGTCCGTATCGTGACTGGGAAAC
>OGVW01000027.1_pt1 | contig 21325 bp, 23 predicted proteins | sample 1575821 | NCBI WGS metagenome assembly OGVW01 (sample SAMN07581525, study PRJEB24739) | freshwater metagenome | place: Singapore | collected 2015-01
GTTTCCCAGTCACGATACAGGCAGTGGGGCGCCCTTAGCGGCTTCGAATCTGCGAAGCTCCTCCATTGCGTATAGCTCAGCCTCTGAGTCATAGATTAACTTCCTAAGTACTTCCTGGGACTTTTTAAGTCTCTCCAGACATACAGGAATCCCATTCATTTCCATCCTAGTCAGGAAGCGCATACCACGTTTTAGAGTATGTTCATACAGCCCGTTAAGCTGCGGAGACTTCCTGATCAGTGGCATGAACTTCTTGTGCAGCATTAATGTTGCTAAAGAGTCAAGTGCACCGTACTTAGATAGAATAGGGAACGGGATTAAATCGTAAGTAAACTGCTCCTTCTTTATAGAGTGTTTCTTACAGTATTCATCTCTAAATAGGTCTAGGTCCAAATCGTAGTTGCCCAGCGGTGTGTACTTAACAGCAAGGTCTTTAAGACCGTGCGTACCTTCCCGTTCGTCTAATGCGTAGTGCTCTAGCATTGTGTCATCGACGGAGTTTTCAGGGAAGAAGAGCCCTAACTGCTGTATAAAGAACTTCAAGTCGAACTTACCGTTGTGGAACACTACGTTCTTCTTAAAGATGATCTGCTGTAGAACCTCGATACACTCCTCAGTTAGCGCAGCACTATCAATATACGCGCATGATGTGATGTTCTTGGTGATAGAGATACCAAGAAGGTGATGCATCAGATAGTTAAATCCTGTGGTTTCTGAGTCAAGAGCTACGTCTTGTTCTTCGTCCTCTAAGACTCCCTGTAAATACGCTAGGGCTTCTTCAGGATCTTGAATCTGCTTAATTTCACACTCATATGTAGCGGAAACATTACCAAAAATCTGCGCTTTCAGAGATTCTAAACTACGCTCTAACTCTACCTTAACTTCCGGCTTAATAGCTGCCATACCCGGAGACATAAGAGCATATAAGTTATCCGAAGAAATCTTGCTAGGCACTTTCTGCCCAGTAAACGAGGTAATGGAGGTTACTTTTGAGAACTGCTTTAAAGCCTCAGAACCTACTAGAATTACCGAATCAAAATCATTAAACTCACGGAAACGAACCTCCGGGTCCATTTCCTTTACTAGAACTTTGTCTTTCTTCTCTCTACATAGATTGAAGACTGTTATAGACGCCGCTTCCGGGAACATACGTTCCCAGTTAGTATTGGAAGGGCATTTTTGTACAATAGCCAATTTTGTCATCAAATCCTCCGTATAGTAGTTAACTATAGAATAATTATACACTATATTAGGTACTCTGTCAAATACTTTCTTACGTCTTCTGCAGTCATTGACCCCGGGTCCATACCGTCTGGCAGGTAAATGCAATCTACTGGTATGTTACAGTATTTCTCAATAATTTCTGAGGTGTCTCTCATACCGTCCCTACCTGCCTTGTCCCCGTCAAATAGTAAATCAATCTGAGTAACGCCCTGCATTAATAATGGAGCCAATATAGACATAACCGTGTGCCTAGTTATAGTTTTTGTACCAAACGCTACGTGTGCATTTCTTATTCCGTACTTCAGTAGATTCAATCTATCGAACAAACCTTCTACTAATAAAATGCGTTTGTTTCCTACCTTCTGTGGATACACGTAAACCTCTTTCCTAGGAAAGTAAAGGTACTTAGGGGGCGCGTTGCTGTGCGTTCCTCTACCGATAAAATTGAGGATAGTTCCATCTACTCCAAAAATTGGGAAGATTATCCTGTCTTGTAGTTCTCTAAAGTGGTTGGAGGTAAATGCGGATGCTTCTCGGAATAGATGGGCTGGGATTCCTCTGTGAGTTTCCGAAAATATTTGAGCGTCTTTAGGTATCTCTAGGTGAGAACTCAATGCTCGGAGATTGGCTATTTTTTGTAGAATACGATACTGTGCTATATCGAAATGTGGAATGTCTCTATTGAATTCTGTGAACACGTTTCCTTTGTGTCCACAAGACCAGCAATGGAATACGCCTGTAGCGTGGTCTACTCGCATACTAGGGTTTCTATCATCATGGTCCGGATTGAAGCAGCGGACCAGAAGGTCCGCTCCTTTCTCTACAAACTCAATATTCTCTTCTTGCAGCACAGCTTTAACTTTACTGCTTTTCATTATTGGTCTAGTTCACCGTAAGCAGCTTTATCATTTTGCTGCTTCTTTCTACTACTCTTTTTAGTAGTTGGTTGTTCTTCGGCAGGTTCAGGGTCTCCAACTATCTCTCTAGGATCTAATTGCAGAGTCTCCCAATTCATTTTTTGCCTACACGACCACTTATCATCACCGGACCGAGCTTTCGCTAAGTCCAGAGTAAGATCACCATTATCTTCCCGTACTAATAATATAGCTAAGTCGCAAGCATCTAGAAGCCCTTTAGCGAACCTAGCCTCACCAGTCTTATCAATCTGGTACGGAGACACAATGGTTACATTATGCTTTCTAGCTAGTTCTTTTAGGTATTTTGCCAGCACTGTCTGCACAGTCCAGTCAAATAGCTCAACCCCGGATTTGCCATCTAATGATACTTGGTTAACATAGTCAACCACTACCATCTTTAGTCGGTCACCATACTTGGCCTTAAGCGTGCCTAGTGATGTATCAATCTTAGATAATGATAGTCTCCTATCATCAATAATAACTAACTCACCGTAAGCGGAGGCAGGTAGGCAGACTAACTCAGATTCAAATGCTATCGGGTCTAGGCCCTCTTTAAGGTATTTATCCAGAAGGTGGTCGCCACCTTCAAACATCCTAGCGCGTGCTTTTGCTAATTTTAGTATATCCTCTTCCGATAACTCACCTTTTCTTATCTTAGTAGCATGAACGCCGGAAGCTATAGCCATAATCCTAGAAAATGTTTCGTGGTCTGTCATTTCTATGGTAAAGTACGGACAAATGAAACCTTGTGAGGTTTGACCATAACTTAAATTTGCACAGAAGGTAGACTTACCAGTACCTCGATATCCTCCAACTAATACTAGCTCCTCTAGGAAGAAGCCACCCCAATCAGCATCAAACTTGTTACTGATACCAGTAGGGGTCATTTTCGCGTGAACTTCTTCTCGCGTTTGGAAGATTCTAAGCTGACTAGATTTGGTAATACTTGCGTCAGTACCTATTTCTTCGGATAGCTCAAGGGGTAGACGACCTACTTCTTCAAGTATATCGTCGCTAGCTAAGATATTAATCTTCTCGATAATTCGCTCAAAGGAGTTCAGCGTTATTGTTTGCGCGAACTGGTCCAGCAATCCGTCTACGGCTACATCTATATGTATATCGCTAACATCAAGAAGCGATAGGGTATTTAATAATGAGACGTTTTTGGAGTTTCTTTGGCTTAGAACGAGAAGTTCATTGATGGAAGGAAGATTATTTCTAGAATGGTAGTAGTTCTCTATTAGACGATAAATAGTGGCGTAAGGTTCCCTAAAGTGTTTAGCTCTAAGTCTGGAAAACTGTTCAAGTGCTGCGTCTCCGCCGCCAAGTAACAATCTTAATACTACGCCTTCTATATTCATAGCCTATAACAAAAAGGGAGGCACGTGGCCTCCCTCTTGAGAACTTACTCTTTGGAAGCGTTCTTAGCACGCCCTGCGTAGTCAGCTGCGGTCAGCTTACGACGAGACAGCATGGACTTGATGCCACGCTCAGTCTTGCCAGTAAGTTCAGCAAGCTCAGCAACGGTCTTGGAAGCAACATCAACACCTTCGAACGGGTCAACCTTAGCAGAAGCAACGTGGTTCTTCTGAGCAGGCATAGAAGTAATACGACCTTCACGGTACAGGCTTAACAGCTTACCACGGATGGAGTTAACTTCACGACCCAGACCTTCAGCAATGTCTTCGATGAAGGCACCAGAAGCGGCGTGTCCAACAATAGCGGCTTCTTCTGCTTCAGAGAAAGTACGCGGAGCTACTTTCTTGTCAGCCTTACGAACATGGCCGTAAAGCTCAAGGCTAAGGATTTTTCCTTGCAGAGCCTTGGCAGAGAATGCGCCATCAGCGAACAAGGTAGCAAGTTCGGCGTAGGTGTACTTACCAGAGTTGGATTCAAGAACATCAACCAGAGTAGCAACAAGGTCTTCGGTCCACAGAGTGGTAGCAACAGTGTCGCTGGCCTTGGCAACAGTTACACCCATCTTACGCAGCTTAGCGGCTACACTGCGAGGAGTAGTTCCCAGGGCTTCGGCTACTTCAGCTACTTTTTCTGCTGAAACGACTTCGATGCCTTCTACGCTATTCAGAAGGGTTTCAGTTACTTCTTCGGTCCACTTGAATTTAGTTGTCATTATGTATTATCCTCAATAATCTTTAATAGGTCGGTTAGTGTTACGATAGGAAGTCCTAGCTGTTCTGCTTTTTTATAAGAAGAACTACCTATCTTTTTGGGGTCTTCGCAGACCAGAACAGTAACATCACGAGTGACTGAATCTTTTACTTGGACGCCCAAACCTGAAAGGAAATTAATCGCCTCAGACCTGTTCTTATATCCTTGCAAAGCTCCAGTTATACAGACCGTAATCTTAACTGCGCTAGACGCTGCATTTTTTGGTTTAAATTTAATTGGCATCCCCCGTAGAAGACTACGGTTAGCTGCTAACCAATTTAAGAGATTGTGAGTAGCTATCGGACCTAGCCCAGCTAGACCGGCAGTTTTCTCGTCAATTTGTTCTATAGAATCTACTACATTAGCTAATTTCTTAGCAGCAGTGTCTCCTATAAGGGGAATCCCCAAAGCCGAAATAAAATCAGAAAGTTCACACTCTTTACTGTTTTCAATCTCAGCGAATAATTTGCTACCCAGTGCTTTGCTGGACAGCTTATTAGTTATATCTTCTAAGGTGAGCGAATAGATTTCATAAAACGAATCTATTCCTAACTTTTCTATAGTCTTCTCAGCTAAGCCCTTGATGTTTAGCTTCTTAGCAAAGTGTTCGATAGCCTTACCGAACTTAGCAGGGCATTTGCTGGAGCGGCAGAACAGTTGCATGTTTGCGCGTTCTAACGCTGAACCACAAACTGGACAGTTTGTTGGTGCTTCAATTCTTGACATATACTGCTCCTCTCAACAAATACAGTATAACAAAATCGTAAGGACAGGTCAAGGTAGTTTTTTATATTTTTTATGGCCGAGCCGTTAACCGGGTTGAAAACCGATAGTACAGTTAAAACTGCGTCGGTTTTGCACTTAGTCTGCTCTGGCTACTACCTTAGGGATGATTTTACCCGCTCGAACAATCTTTACTCTACAACCAAGCTCAAGCCCCAATGCTTCAATATACTCAATATTGTTCAATGTTGCTTGCTTGATAACGGCGTCTTCTATCTGGACAGGTTCTAGTATAGCTACAGGAGTAACTTTACCTGTTCTACCTACTTGCCAGACTACATCTAGCAAGGTAGTTTCATACTCTTCGTCTTTCTGTTTTAAGGCGAAAGCCCCTTTAGGGAATTTAGAAGTGAAGCCTGCCGCAATATACTCGGAATTTAAGTCTAGGCGGAATACTTGACCATCGGAAGGGCAATTACACAGTACCTCTGAGTCTAATACACTAATAAATCCTGCAAACTTTAGTGCAAAAAGTGCTTGACTATAGGTCTTACCGTAGGGATGCCAAACTCCAGATGCCTTCTCTTGGATATTTGTAGGTACGAAGATTAAGCCGCCATCTGCAACCTTCTGACAAAACTCTCCAAGTTCCTTAGTGTTTAAGGTTCCAGTAGCGTAGTTACGATCGTTCTCTACTTGCTTAGAGGTCACGAACTCGCCATCAATCTGAGTATATTCACTAAACCCATAGATTTCTTTGGGGATTGAGGGAACCAGTAACATTTTCATAGTTACATCGTTACCCTTGAAACCGTCCCCGCGAGTCAGTGCCCGTACCAGTTTACCGTTTACATACAACAGTGAAATAGCCGCGCCATCTAGCTTGACGGTTTTAACATACTTTGAGAGGTCAGCAGGCAGTTCGTCTCCTTGGTACTTCTTATCAAGGGAGTACAGCCTAGTCTCGTGGGGGATTTCTCCACCATCACTAACCAAGTCCTCGCCCTCACCGTAGATACGCACTAGAGCGTCATACTCTACGTCACTCAGGACTTGGAGCCCTTGGCGGTAGAGCTTGTCCAGTTCGGCTACAAAATTCGACATGCTTAAGTACCTCGGTTAATACTTCTGCCCTACTTAATAGGGATACTAGTGCGCTAAAGAGATTAGATGAACTTTCTAGGGTATAAGGCATAGAGAACCCGTTAGGAGTGGGCAGCCATTCCTCATACTCGTCCATGTAATACTCTCGTATAGAGATATAGTGAGTCTCTCTAAATTCGGATATTGTTAAAAAGTACTGCTTGCCCTTGTGAATACACAAGGGCACATGCAGAAGATCAGAGAAATCAGGCTCTAGCTTTATCATTGTTAAGCTCCGCGCTCAACGGAGATAGTGTCCTGATTCGTTCAAACGGGATGACACGGAATTTGTCGGAAGTCCAGCTGAAGAACAGAAACTCAGTCTCGGGGTCGTGGGAGGGCTGAGCACCTTTCGCCTCAATATACCAGTTATTGAAGTCAGTAGTGCCGACCGCATAAGTTGTGGAATTACTGCCTTGTTTGGTGTAATAGACGTAGAAATCACCATGCTCTTGCGCCTGGGACAAAACTTCTGCTACCTTAGCTGCGGTAAGAGATGATTTCATAGTTACACCACCTTAGAGATAATAGTTGCAAAGTATTCAGCCTGTACACCAGTCAGCTTATCAATCAGCTCTTCATCAAGAAGTTCTGGATCGATATTACGGATGGCTGTTTTCAGGTTATTAAGGCTGGTCTGCTTACTGCCGCGAGTAGCAGCTTTTGGTTTATCACCAGTGGGTGTGGCAGCGGAGCTGCGAGGGGTTTTGGCGATATAGACACCTGCTTGTGTCAACACAAGACGTACACCATTGGCCGTAAAACCCAGCTGCTCTGCTAGAGTCTTACACGCTTCCATAGAGTGCGTCGGTTTTTCACTTTCGTCGTACTTACTCATCTCTGCCAGATAGAGTTCAACAACTTTAGCACGAAGTTCATCGGTCCACTTATTAGCCATTATATTACTTACCTTTTTTGTTAGATTTAAACAATTTTTCCAGTGCCTCTTGCAGAAGTGCTCGACACTGATCAGTGGTTAGACAGCCATCATAGGCTCTTTTCAAATTTACACCCATATCTTCTAGGTACTTTAGATTACCTAGTTCGTGGGCGGGTTGATAGCTAAATTCTTGTACACCTTCGCCGAATACATACACACGGTACGCATCTTTGAACTTTCCACGAACTTCACCCATACAACCATAAGGAGCTACCCAAACAATCTGACCTACTTCAAAGTCGTCAGAAATAGACTGTTCAGGCAGCATAGCTGATTCCAGTTTATCTACGCCGCGACGCACAAACAAAGCACCAGCTTTTTCTAGGTGGTAACGTACAATACCAACGGTTCGATAGGAACTATCAGCTATTTCATTAATAGCTCTGCCTTCAAGTACGTACTCAGTAACCCACCTAGAAATTTCATTTAAGGTTACAGCTTCGCCTTTCTTCTTCTCACGAAGAAGTTTCGTCTTATCTCTGCTAGCAATAAAATCTGCGAGTAGAGCCTCAAGACGAGTAGTGTTATAAGCGATACCTAGAACCTTACATTGTTCTGTTTTAGGCTTACCAGCTTCACGCATAGCCAAAACAGCCTCGAATTTAGCGTCCGAGATTTCGACCTTTTCACGTTTAGCCATTAGCTTTCTCCCAGATCACATTACCATCAGAGTCTTCCAGCTTTACCACTGTATCACGGTAGAAGCTGCGCCATACTTCGTTCTCGATGTCAAAGACTACGATAAGACGATCCGGCCACTTTTTAACCGTAGAGGTTTCAGGAAGATAATCATCAACAAGAGTACAGTCCATAACACGGAGGGAACCGTCCGTCTTTTTACGGAAAGTTACAGTTACTACGCCTTCACGCATAAGACTGAACAGCATTTCTTCATCAAAGTTAGACATAACTGCCTCCTTCCAATTTATAAATCCATTATATAGTAATCTTGGGAGGTTATCAACTTAATTTTTTCGCAATTTAGTAGCTCAGCCCTTCTCCGTTTCAACAATATAGCGAACTGCTCAGGGGTCAGATTACGACCCCTAGCAGAAGGACTATAGCTATCCAAGAACTCAGGGCAATGAGCTACGCTGATAGGTACTACTCTACACAAATTCTCAAAGGTCTTCTTCGTCTGAATCGGAGTCTTTGAGGGCTTTCGGGATTTCGAGGTTGTAGAATAGCGCGTATCTTTTGGTTTTTTCAGCCATGGTTTCATAGCAGTTGTTTGTATCCTTATAGAAGCCGAAAGAACTCAAGGTAGTCTTGATCTTCCAATCCTTATCTGGGACTGGGCAGCCTGTGGTTAGCCAGAATTCATATCCTTTCCTTTTCATAAAGTCTCTTACTGTGTAGATAGAACATCCAGAGTCTGAGATCACTTTCAGTTCGTCAGAAAACTTATCCAACATAGAGTAGAACATCTTACACTTATCTTGAAGCCTAGACAGGACAAAGCCCTGAACAAGGTCTCTTGTAAGCTCAGGTTCAGTAATATCCCACAACGCTAGGATTAACTGCTTCATTTCGTAAGCATCATTGTGCCTATGAATCTTAGTCGTATTGCTAGATTCTAAGATAGCAGTCGTTCTTTGCTCAATGTAGGCTTCTTCTGCTGACGGTAATCCTGGGAAAGGATCTAATACTACGTCAATCTCAGCACCCTCGGATAACAAGTAGTACTGGAAAGTATTCAGATAGTACTTACCCTCCGTTTCCCTACGCTTAGCGTAAAGTACTCGGGTACTGTCAAGCCAGTTGTCAGATACGGTGTTCTTACCGATACCGGTACAGAAGCCACCTTTGTAAAGTTTCCTTGAAAAATAGAAGTGAATGAACTGTGGTTGTCTCTCTCTACGTAGAGCTTGATACCTCAGATTAGGGGAATGGATGGTTGAGTTGGTCAGCACAAATACTGACTCGAAATAGTTAAAGTCGATTCCGTTTGTAATCGTTGGACTACAGAGTAGAGCATCTACCCTCTGCGACTTTAAGGCGTCGTTTGTAAAGTTGAAAACATCCTTAATGTCCTGATCTTCTTTAGAAGATACATGCGCCACTTTTATGTTCTTATTGGGGCAGCACATTTCTAGGGACATACAGAGCTGGTTAAGATCGTCGGGTCCGGAGTCAGAAACCATAAGACACTTATATCCTAGGGTAATAGACTCTTTTAAAGCACCGTACATTGACTCTAGTGACTTATGCTGAAAAGCTGTCACACCTGCCAGTGTTTGTACTTTATGATTGATCCTGTACATCTTTTTTGTGTAACTAATAAGCGAAGCATATCCTTCCACAGTTTCAGTAGAAATATCTCCATCACTTAAAATTACAACTTTACAATTTAAAAGTAACTCTTTGAGAGTCTCTATAATCAAGAAACGCTTTTTGTCCTCGATAATAGAAGCGAAAAGAAGATCGTTAAGTACGGCGTCACACTCATCTATGAATACATACTCAAACTTATGGATAATGTCTCTCAACTTCCATAAAGAGTGAATAGTACCGCTTAAACGCTTTATCTTTCCTGCGGAGAACGCTAGCAAATCTTTGTGAGATCTATAGTCTCCAGCATGTAATCTTTCAGCATTAGCTTCCACTAAGGCCGAAGTATTAGTGATGGTTAAGAACGTACCTGGAATTATACCACGTCTAATCCAATCCTGAATAGTCGTTGTTTTACCAGAACCTAGCGAGGCTTTCATAAAACACATACTACCCTCTGGAGGGCTTTCTTCAAGACGCAAAAATTTTTCATTACCACTAGAGATAGTCTTTAGCGGAATGTTATGGATAGATTCAGGTACAACTCGGGCCGACCTTTGAACAAAGCGTTTTAAGGCTGCCGCTCTACCATCTTTAAAATACGACTCGCTCTGACCGGGACGGGCTTTTTCAACCACTGGACGCAGCAAGTCCTCCAGAATTTTGATATCTAGATTCTCTTGAGTAGCACAGTGAAAAGCAGCAATCATCCTAGTACGAAAACCTCTGCGTTTCCCCCAGTTATCAAGTTCATTGATAACTTTTAAAACAGAACCGGGAACACTAATATCACCCTTCCATTTTGAATAAAAAGAAAATTCTCTTTCTTCAATCTTTAAATCTCTAAAGACATGGCTTGGTGCATCCTCAGGGACAAAACATACCCCACCCTCTTTAAACACAATCCTAGGATTGGCAGGTGTGAATGGGCTTTTTACATCAATCAAGACAGGCTCAGCCATATAGTGGACCTGAACTGGGTGATATAATGCTGTGTCAATTAGCTTAATCTTATTATCGAAATACTGCCTAAACAGTTCATTTACTTCGCTAAATAAGAATAGATTTTGGGCCTGAGAAATCTTACACTTATTCTGTAGGAACAAGTGCAACTTAATGTAACTGCTAAAACCTGAACCGGAACTACCTTGCGCTATAAACGCTAGGTCCGGTGGGAATACAGTTGGGTCCAGTTTATGTAGAATATCGCAGACATAGCTAGCCTGGGCACGAATATCATTCGATTTAATACCTTCGGGTAACGGCAGGTTATCTACGTCCAGGACCATAATATTAGATGGCCGCTCTTCAAACATACCACTCCTACGTCTAATAGGTGTGTTGGCAGATATACCTTGGATCAGTTTCCCTCTAACAGCTAAGGCGTGTTTATCGGCACACCATTCCAAAACGTATGGATACAGCTCGGCTAGGGAAGAAACGTCAACTACTTGTTTGACAGAGAACCAACCACACAGGTCAGCAGGGATTTTCTGAGTCGGCGTAATTCTTTTAGTAAAGATAAAATCGCTAGACTTTTTAAACCAGTACTTACCATCTTTTTCGTGAGTACCTTCGTACCCATTTAAGATCGTAAACATACTACTCCTTAAGAATTTTCATTGTTTCATTTTGCGAATCAGTTTTTAATATTCTAGTGTAACTTGACTGCCTGCTATAGCCTCATAGAGTCATTGAGCATCCATAGGTTCGCTCGACTATATTTACTTGGGCAGGAACATTTTTCACCTACCCACAATGGTAGCGGCAGCTGGAGGGTCACGCATAGTTCTACACCGAGTTCCCGTTCATTTTCAGCTTATTCTACGCTCGGGAATTTCACCCAAGTCATATATTTCACGACATTCAGATCGAGACCTTTTTATCGGATTAGGTGGGCATGAGCACCCTCTCGTCTCCCGTGTTGCTTACTTCTTACTAAGTACAGTCCGACTTTTACGCTCTCAGACAGCACCTTACCCCAACACACCATCATTATAGCTTAGTTGGATACAGGACAATCAAATTCATAGGTAACTAAAATACTAAATACTTAAGTTACCCTGCCAGAAGCTACGCTAGCAGGGTAAATACCAAAATCGGTCGATATTCGAGCCGCCCCGGCTGAGGCCGTTGGTTTAAGGGGGTGCATTTCTCCTCCCACTCCTTCTCGACTAAAACAGTATATCTTAAATCATAGCATCGAGTCAATTAAACTTTTAAACTTTTTACGGTATTGGGTTTAGACTCTTTAGTATCGAAAGGGGGATTTCTCTCCTTCGATTTATAAAGTATATTACACTTCGGTAAAATTGTCAAATAGAGAATTTAAAATTGTTCTATTGACCGTTAATTTTCTCGCTAGTTTGTCGATTAAATTTTATTTAACCCGTTTATGGGTACGTCAAAAACCACGTCAAAAGTTTTGTGCCTCACGTATGTACGCGCGCGTATAATAAAGGATCGCGCGCGAGAGATATTTTGCGGGCGCGGGGTTTCGCTGGGTTATATCGGGTTTTATAAGGTCTCCATCATTTTATTGAAAATTTTGTTTGACTTTATGCGTCTGTTAGGATATACTGTAATTAGTGGGGAGAGTCACCACTAAGGCAGTACTCTGCTAAGTTAAAATAAATGCCAAAAAACGCCTCTCGTAAACGTACCAAAAACCAAAAACCAAAACTTTGTACCAACCGTAGTCCCTACACTTTCTAGTTATAGGGCAAAACACCCAGATGCTGATGTATACGAAAAACAGCCTATCAAACCAAAGAATGATATGCAACGACGTTACCTCAATGCCATAAAGAACCACAATATTGTGGTATCTACTGGGGTTGCTGGGTCCGGTAAGACGGCCCTTGCAGCATGGGTTGCTGCGGATATGCTTAATGACCCGAACTCTCCTATTGAGAAGATCGTAGTAGCTAGGCCCGCAGAAGGTAAAGGTCCAAAAGTAGGTTTCTTTAAAGGTACAAAAGAAGAAAAGTTAGAGGGTTGGGTTGCTCCTGTCGCCGAGGAGCTTAAGAAGAGAATGGGACATTCCTGTTACACCCAGTATTTAGAGTGTGGTAAGATAGAATTACTGTCCCTAGACCAGGTTAAAGGACGAAACCACAGTAACTGTTTTGTTATTGTGGACGAGGCCGAAGACTTAGACGTTGAAGTAGCTAAGTCGTTACTACTACGTCATGGGAAAGATTGTAAGACTATCATAAATGGAGACATTGCCCAGCAAGACATTAAACACCATTCTGGTTTAGCTGCTATCGTAAAATTAATGGATTTAGCTCCAGACCGCTTTCCTGGCGTTATGATTGACTTCTACTCTTGGGAAGAACACTGTGTTCGCTCAGATGAGTGTAAGGTAATCGGACAGCTCTGGGAAGAGTTTGGTTCTAAACTATATTAATGACTCACTAAGGGCCACTAACGTGGCCCTTTTTCATCTTTATTAATGGTTGACTCCTCCCCTCAACCTATTCTATAATTAGTTAACTTTTAACAGCAAAAGGAGAAATAATGTCAGAGCTATTTGACGGAAAAGAATTTATCAGTCAAGTCAAGTTTTTCACGGACTATAGCAGGTATCTGGAAGATGAAGAACGCTGGGAATCCTGGGATGACTCAGTAACTAGAATTATGGGTATGCACCGAGATTTCTTCGCTGATAAGCTAGCCAAGAGCGAAGAGCTTCGTGGGTACTTTGATAGGGCCGAAGCGTTATATAGGGATAAACGAGTCCTAGCCTCTCAACGCTCTCTACAGTTTGGTGGCGAACCCATCCTTCGTCACAACGCTAAAATGTATAACTGTGTAGTATCTTACGCAGACCGTCCTAGGTTCTTCCAAGAAGCCCTGTATCTGCTACTTTGCGGATGTGGTGTAGGTTTCTCCGTACAGAAGCGTCACATCTCTAGGCTGCCAAAATTCTTCACTAGAAATACTGCGGACAAAACAGTCCACGTTATCGAAGACTCTATTGAAGGGTGGTCAGATGCAGTAGGCATTCTGCTTCCTAGCTTTATGCGCGCAAGCGATGCCGAGTTCCATCACGTATCTGGTAAGAAAGTACTTTTTGACTATGACAGCATTCGTCCACGCGGAGCATTTATCTCCGGAGGCTTTAAGGCTCCAGGTCCTGATGGACTACGTAAGTCGCTTGAGCTAATCGAAAAGCTACTAGCAAAAGCCGTCACAGAAGAAGGTCGTCAACTGTCCAGCATTGAAATCTACGATATCGTAATGCACTGTAGTGATGCTGTACTTTCAGGTGGTGTACGTCGTTCCGCTACCATCTGCTTGTTTGATGCAGATGATAAAGAGATGATGAACGCTAAGACCGGGGATTGGTACGTTAAGAACCCTCAGCGCGGTCGTAGTAATAACTCCGCAGTACTGATTCGTGGGCAAACTTCTAGGGAGACCTTTGACGCTCTGATGAAGTCTGCTGAGGATTTTGGTGAGCCAGGATTTATTTGGACCTACGATCCTGATATTCTATTTAATCCGTTAAAACTAGCGGCCTAAGCAAGTAATTGCTTTTGAATAACTGCGTTAATTCAGGGGAAATCTAGAACAGATAATCCTGAGCGAAGCTGACGAACACGAGTAGCGTTTGTATGTGAAAGTAATGAAGGTCAGAACGTCCAACGACCAGTGGATAACCACATAGGGCCAAGCGGCTCGAAATGCGCGGCATCCTTAGAGGATGGTGATATGGTCTGGTCTGTATGGGGACATACAGGAGAATAAGATTCCGGCATAGCCTAGCGAACTATGTTGAACATAACGGTGTTGAAATTGGGATGTATCCGCAAGACGAGAAGGGGAATAGTGGCTTTCAGGGGTGTGTTAGTTATGATACTAAATTAATTACAAAGACAGGTATTGAGACTATTGGAAAAGTGGTATATGAAAATAGGGAAATCGAAATCTGGAACGGTGAAAAGTGGAGTAAAGTAAAACCAGTACACACAGGAGCAAATAGAAAACTATACAGAGTATATTTATCTGACGGTAGTTTCCTAGACTGTACAGATAACCACAAGTGGTTAGTCAAACATAGATTCCAAAAAGAATTCACATCCACCATGACTAAGGATATTGTGTTAGGAAAGTATCCTATTCAAGTTCCTAGGTCTAACATTGTACTTGGTGATGTTGGAGTTAGGGAACCTAAAGCATACGACTACGGCTTCATTCTAGGTGATGGAACGTGCTACACAAGCAAAGAAGGCTCAATTCGTAAACCTCAAGCTGACGTTCATAGTAAATACTTTAACTTAGATTTTCCATTTGTAACTGGTACTAAAAGTAAACCTTACACACACCCATCTAAGAATGTAACATACTACACAGTAACCTTTGACGTAGATAGGAGCTTTGCTAAACAGCTAAAATATGATACAGGGCTACCTAACGCAATGTTTTCTTGGGATAGGCAATCTATCTTAGATTTTATGGCTGGGTGGATTGATACAGATGGCACAGTACTTAGTAATGGATCTTGCAGGGTTTATGGAGAAGAAGCAAAAATACGTGACGGACAACTATTACTTAGCAAAATTGGGGTAAATAGCTCAGTAAACTTAATGGCTAAGGCCGGGGAAACCACAAATATGGGAACCCGAAATAGGGATGTGTGGTATTTACAAATAACGGATACTAGAGACTTATATTGTACTAAGGGTGTATTAGTATCAAAAGAGGTCAAGTTTAAGGGTAAATATCAGATTATTACTAAGATTGAGGAGTTAGAGGGATTACACGACTCTTACTGCTTTGAGGAGCCAGAGTTACACCAGGGGGTATTTAATAATGTCCTAACTAATCAATGTAACTTAAGCGAGATCAATGGAGGAAGCTGCACTAACGAGCAAGCCTTCTATGAGGCCTGTGAGGCGGCCGCCGTACTGGGTACACTTCAGGCTGCCTACGCAGACTTCCCATACCTGGGACCAGTTTCAGAGAAGATTTTCCGTAAAGAAGCATTGATTGGTGTATCCATCACAGGGTTTATGGAAAACCCTCACATTCTACTAGACCCGGATATTCAAGTAGAAGGGGCTCTAGTAGTCAAGGAGACCAACAAGAGAGTAGCAGAGCTGATCGGCATTAACCAAGCAGCCCGTACTACCTGTACTAAGCCGTCTGGTAACGCTTCCGTAGTTCTTAAGACTACTTCCGGTATTCATGGTGAGCACGCTCCTATGTACTTCCGTTGTATGCAGATTAACAAGGACTCAGAAGTAGCTAAGATGATTCTTCGCAAGATGCCGAAAATCCTAGAAGAGTCCTGCTGGTCTTCAACTAATAGCGATTATGTTGCGTATATCCCAATTTACGCTAAGAATAACGCTATCTTTAAGCCTGAGCTTTACGGGGTACGCTTACTGGAAGCGGTTAAGCTAACACAGATGCACTGGGTAGAGTATGGGACTAACGTAGACCTATGCGTACATCCGAAGTGCCGTCACAATGTGTCTAACACTATTAACGTAGATGATTGGAAAGCGGTAGCTGATTTTATCTTTGAAAACCAAGATCACTTAACAGGCGTGTCTCTGTTACCTCTGTCTGGTGACAAAGATTATGTACAAGCCCCGTTTACTGAGGTTAAAACCCCTGCTAGGCTGCTAGAAGAGTATGGTGCGGCTTCAATGCTTGGTTCCGGGTTAGTAGTGGACGCTTTACATGCGTTTAATAATAACCTATGGATGGCTATTTCTACAGCAAAAGGATTCGGTCTTGATATCTCAGAAGACAGCCACGATAACGCTATTAAGCGTGACTGGGTTCGTAGGTTTGTTAAGTTTTCCCATAAATACTTTATGGGCGACACGGACTTAGCGGACGCATGTCTTAAAGACCTATATCTGCTACACAAGTGGCTAGAAGTGACCTCCATTATTGAGCAGCTAGACTGGGAGGAGTACAACCCCGTTCCTGAGTACACTGATGTGGGTGAACTAGGTGCTATGGCATGTGCAGGCGGAGCCTGTGATATGACAGCTAAGCTATGATTGAATGGAGGGAAATGACCTTCCCTCCTATAAACTTGTACACTGCCCCAAAGAGAGACGAAATAAGCAGTCCTTGCATAAAGAAGTGCTCAGTCTCCTCTGGGGTCTGTACCGGTTGTGGTAGGACTCTGGAAGAGATTAAAAATTGGATAATGTACACCGAAGAAGAACGCAAGGAAATAATAAATGACTGTAAATGCAACCGTAGTAGCTCACTCCAAAAATGAACTATATGGTGATGAACTAATCACTATCGAAATAGAACTTCACCGCTTCGTATTGCCTGAATTCAATACACACCGAGTAATCAGCCGTAACTTTCAAAGCTCTAGGGCTTTAAACCTATCTAAGCAACGAAAGATGGTTGCCCAACACACCGCATTTCCTGTATACTGGGGATTAGAGCGTCCAGGTATGCAAGCAGTAGAGGAGATGAGAGGGCTCAGACTAGCACTAGCTAAGGGTTCTTGGTGGTTTGCTTCCCGACTAGCATTAGTGATGCACAAGTGGTTCTCCTTCCTAGGAGTACATAAGCAGGTGACTAACCGACTGCTAGAGCCTTTCATGTACACTAAAGGATTAGCCACGGCCACTAAGGAAGGGTGGGACGCATTTTTAGCCCTCAGGGCGCACCCGGAAGCTCAGCCTGAGATACAGGCTTTGGCGTATAAAATTAAAGATGCTATCGAGCAGAGTACTCCTAAATCCTTACAGATTGGAGAATACCATATCCCTTATGGTCAGCAGATTGATAGAATGTTCCCAGTACTCTCAAACCAAGATAAAGCTATTGTAGGGACTAGCCTGGCTGCACAGGTATCTTACCGTATTGCTAATTTCTCACTAGAAAAAGCACACGAAATCTACAAGAAGCTACGTCTAGACGGCAAAGATGGTCCTGCTCACGCATCTCCCACAGAACATATCGCTATAGCTAGTCATAGCATTTCTATGGCAGGCAACTTTGGGTCGCATAAACCAACTCATTTTGTCCAGTACCGTAAATCGTTAAAAATTTAATTTGACTGGTATCGGGTTACTTGTTATAATATTCACATAAATTAAGGAGAAAAAGCCATGGCACTTTCTATAGCTTATATCAGCGATCTACATCTGGAGTTCTATACTCCTACGAACGCATACGAGGCAGTAGTACGCCCATTGCTTGCCTCCTTAAAACCTAATGTTGACCTAGTAGTGTTTGCCGGAGACATTTTCGTATATGGAACTCCTTCAGAAGGCGTATTTTACGCTATGCGTGATACGTTGATGTCTAAAGGCTATCGTGTACTTCATGTTAATGGAAACCACGAATTCTACCAAGCTGAGAACGTCGATGTATATAACCGGCTGAGTATAGTTCAAAACATCACTGTAGGTGACGTTACAATAGTGACAGGTACGTATCCACCCCACTCTACGCACATACAACCAATAGTAGGAGACTTAGTAAACGATTACTACCAGTGCCTAAAAACGTACTACCGTACTGGCGTAGACGCTAACGTATGGAGTCCAGAGGACGCTTTCCGTTTACTTCAGGATAAGTACGATAAAGCACACGAAATCTTCGTGGAAGTAGCTAATAAGGCTAAGGGTAAAGTGCTGTTTGTCACACACTTCCGCCCATGGTTTGAGCCGCTACATCCTGAGGACTCTTTAGCTTTTGAGTACCCAAGAAATAAAGCAGACCTTATGTTCCCGTTCTATAATGTCCTGCCTCACAAAGAGATTTCGGTAGTTCCTGTGGGGTGGATTCATGGTCACAGCCATGACCACTACTACATCCTAGGGAAGGACGGAACCACTTATCTCAATAACTGTCTTGGGTATCCAGATCAGTTTATTGGTGGACCTAACTGGGAGTATTTCGTATGCTAGGAAGGTTAAAGGGTATACCTAAAGGTACTACACACTTACTTCTCTTTTCAAGTGATGTGAGCTGGAATAACGATTGTTCTGTGTATCAGCTTAAACTAGATAACGGTATCTGGTATATTCATACCAGAGACTCGGATAAGGAATATCCTCAGTTTGTGCCTATAAGTCGTAGCTTCTATCAACCAGATAAGTGGCTAGCTGAGAATGAAAAACACTTCATATCACTGGAGCAACTGAAATGCTAGAAGTCTATACTGATGGGTGTTGCAAAGGCAACCCCGGACCGGGCGGTTGGGCGTTTGTAGTGTATGAGAACGGACAGAAGAAAGGCCACAAAAAGGGCAACCAGAAGCAAACCACCAACAACGGTATGGAGCTTCTGGCTATCCTAGAAGCCTTACGTTGGGCAGAAAAACACAACATCTCTATTGATGTGCTGCACAGCGACAGCTCTTATGCTATTAATGCCATCACTAAATGGATGGACGGGTGGTCAAAGAAGGGCTGGACAGCCTCTACGGGTAAGCCTGTAGGCAACCTAGATACAATGAAGGAGATATTCTCCTTGAGACACCGAGTTAAGAGCTACCAGCATGTCAAGGGGCATAATGGTAATCCTGGTAACGAAATGGCGGATGTGTTGGCTAACGAAGCATTCCTAGCCATTGCATGGTAAAAAATGAAAATTTTTTATTGACCATTTCATGCTTTCGAGTTATACTATTTAAATAAAGTCGATAACCACTGAGGAAATAAAAAATGAGCGTTAAAAAGACTTCTCGCAAAGGCAAAGGCAAATTCGCAGTCTACAAAGCGGAGAACCGTGTGGCCAAGAATCGTGCAGCTAAGCTGGCTCGTCATCTGAAAAACAATCCGAACGACACAGTAGCAGCTAAGGCTGCTAAGGCTAAGCGCGGGAATCTTCGCAAGACCCCAACAGGGACTCACAAGCCCGCACCTGCTAAGGTGAAGCTGCGTGATGCCTCTGGTAAGATTCTTCCGTGGCCGCTGTTTGTTCCGACAGATAAAGCGGGCAACCCGGTTAACTGGCCTTATTCCTTGTATGAGTACCACACTAAGCAGGTGAAAAGTGAACCAGAAAATAAACAACCTCGTAGCAAAAAATAACAGGCACGTTGCTGCTACGCATAAGACGGAAAAGGATTACGACAGGCGGGATGCTAAATCCCGCCTTGTTGATGAAGTAGAAGAAGCCTTAGATGAATATGAAAATCTAGGAAGGAGTATTGACCTATATGTCTGATATTTACTCATTTAAGGGTATGACAGAGCGATTTGAAATGATTAAATCTCATTTCCCCGCTGTTAAATCAGATGAAGGATTACTTGCAGTATCTGCTCTTGTTCAGGAGTTCGAGTCCATGTATGGTAAGATCTGGTTCTTTGGTTCTAGGAACGAAGAACTGTATCGTGACTATCTGTTGATGTTGAAAACTGACTTGAGAGACACCTCAGAAAAAGTAAAAAAGTCATTGACTTCTGCTAAATAACGTGAGATAATATCTGTATAAAGTGGAGAAGTGAAGTGCTGGTTCTTCAGCAATCCTCATAAGGTTGTGTACGAGGGTTCGATTCCCTCTTTCTCTACCAGATATAGTGTCCTTGGCCCAGGGGTATGCCGCCCGCCTTCTAAGCGGGAGAAAGCTAATTGGATTCATGTGGGTTCGACTCCCACCCTCTGGGCCAAGGACATTTAAATTTGTGTTTGACTCTTGCTGAAATTCACGATATAATAATCTTACAAAATGAGATTCCGAACCAAATAAATCAATATTGCTAGACGATTTAGGCGAAAACCATCCGTTAGTAATATACACAAGGTCAATTTCTGGTCTACGTCAGTATTGATTTATTTGGTAGGTTGTTCAGAATCGGTAATGAAGCAGTTTGCTAAACTGCCGTCCCTTACGGGGCATGAGGGTTCGAGTCCCTTGCCTACCGCCAGAGCATTAATCATCTATGACATAGATATGTGGGTAACAACACTATCACATAACGTGCCTAGAGGGTTGTGTAGCTAAGATAGGAAAATCAGGTACGCTTAAGTGGTAAAGCGCCCTCTAGCGGAGGGGATTCTGGGTTCGAGTCCCAGCTTGGTGGAACTGTCGAAGCAAAAACCTAACTCCGGGGTTAAAGCGGGGTGTGCGGCGAAGAGCACAACTGTTCGTGCTTTTGTGATTGAAGCATAAATCATGCGGTTTTTAGGAGTGTCCGTTAACACTGATACTAACATTCTGACCCCTACGCCTATAACTCGGGCGGCGAGGTATCAATGGGTTACTAGCCCGATACCAGAGTACTGAGGTCTAGTCAACCTTGGGGATGTATTAGTAACTTTGCAGCAATTAGAAGTCGCGATCTGATTGTCAGCATAAACCCTGGGCTTTGCATTCGCGGTGTAGAGTCCAGTCTTATGTTGATAAGGAGCTATTTATGGACCGTTTTGACCTTGAACAGTATATGCTTAATTACCATAGTTACGTTGAAAACACCCTAGAGATGTTATATAGTAACTACGATTCACTTACAGATGATCAAAGGATGAATATCCTTCTTGGTATGACAGAGACAGTTCCACTGCACTTCGAGCGTATGTGGAAGGCTTTTGAAGAGTCTCTGGCTAAAAAGCAGCTTTAATGCAGGTATAGCAAAGATGGTCTATGCGGCCGACTGAAAATCGGTAGATACTGGTTCGATACCAGTTACCTGTACCAAATATCGGGGCACTTGCCGCTTTAGGTAAGCGGAACCCAGTCGTAGCGCGCGATTGGTACTAACAACACAATAGTAAATGTAAGACAGTGAGTAGACGTCACAATAGTCTGTCTCGGCCTACCTAGCTTTTCGCAACTAGAGCGTCATTAGCGGTTCGTAGGATATTTTGGATATAATATATACTTGTATCCATAGTTGTTAGTTGAGGTTCGAATCCTCGTGCCCTATTCGGACTCGATTTCTCTACGGCTTCCCTACTCGGTTAACCTTGCCACTGAATATCGTGACTGGGAAAC
>OGVW01000028.1_pt1 | contig 20763 bp, 28 predicted proteins | sample 1575821 | NCBI WGS metagenome assembly OGVW01 (sample SAMN07581525, study PRJEB24739) | freshwater metagenome | place: Singapore | collected 2015-01
AAGCAGAAGACGGCATACGAGATGCGCATTAGTGACTGGAGTTCAGACGTGTGCTCTTCCGATCTGTTTCCCAGTCACGATAGCACGGCACACGGATTCGAACTGTGGACCTACTGATTACAAGAATTAAGCGCAGCGATTTCAAACATCAAAATTGAAAAGCAAGACGAAAATCTATAATGAGTTTCAAAAAAACAGACATACAGAGACAAGCAATTGATGTTCTTAGCTCATCGTCGAAGTATGTTGCTCTGTTTGGTGGAAGCAGAAGCGGTAAAACCTTTATTTTAATTTATGCAATCATAATTCGAGCCAGCAAAGAAAAGTCTAGGCATGCAATCATAAGACATAGATTTAATGCAGTTAAAAGAAGTGTCTGGAGGGATACTCTACCAAAGGTTTTGCGTTTATGTTTTCCAAAGCTTAAACCAAAATGGAATAATACAGACTTCATTTTAGAACTTCCAAATGGTTCTGAAATTATGATGTTAGGTCTAGACGATGCAGAGCGAACGGAAAAAATTCTAGGTCTTGAGTTTTCAACTATATACTTTAACGAATCAAGTCAGATTGATTACTCTTCGGTTCAAACTGCAATCTCTAGGCTTGCGGAAAAAAACGAATTGAAAAAAAGAGTTTGGTTTGATTTTAACCCACCTAAAAAAAATCATTGGTCCTATTATCTATTTATCAAAAAGTTAGAACCAATTGATGGCATACCTCTTAAATCTCCAAATGATTATGATTCTTTGAAAATGAACCCAAAGCAGAACCTAGAAAACATTGATGCAGATTATATTGCTTTGCTGGAAGGTATGCCCGAAAAAGAACGTGCTCGATTTCTAGATGGTGAATTCACAGATGAGTCAGACGGTCAGGCTTACTATTCTTTCCGCGAAGATGAGCACGTTAAACCTACTGAAATTCAATATGGTACAAAAATTATTGGAATGGACTTTAACGTGAGCCCATTTTGTTCAATTATGGTTCAATATCTAGGTGGTGTTTTCTTCGTTCACGATGAGACGTGTCTAGATGTTGGTGATACTTACAGAATGTGTGATGCACTTAAAAAGAAAAACCTAGAGGGTTCAATAGTAATTCCAGATTCCACAGGCGCTAATAGAAAAACAAGCGGCAAGTCTGATTTTAATATTTTACGAGAGAATGGTTTTACTATCGAATCAACAACAAACCCATTTGTCCTAGACCGGGTTAATAATGTTAATAGACTCTTAGCTGCCGGTCGAATTATCATCAATCCAAAGTGCAAGAAGCTAATCAACGACTTGCACAAAGTTAGCTGGAAAAATAACGAGTTGGACCAATCGGGAGCAAGTAAAGATTTAACCCACGTTAGCGATTGTCTGGGTTATGTTTGTTGGAAACTTGACCCAATTGTAAGTTTCAAGAAAAATACAATCGAACAACAATCAATTAGATAAGGGTTTCAAAATGAATTTCCTAGACCTTGATTACAGAAAAAAAATTATTGAACAAATCAATGGAAGCGAAAACAAAGAGAGAAAAAAAGCTAGTCTAAAAGAGTATGAGATTTTTAACGATAGACTAGACCAGTATGTCCGTGAATATTTGCGCAATCAATTCTCTGCAACAACTGTTCGAGAAATGCCGGTTGTTTCTTCTATCAATTTAGCTAAGAGAATTGTAACTCAAGAGGCTAGTATTTACAGAAATGAGCCTAAGCGAGATTTTTCAAACGTTTCTGATTTAGAAAAAGAAACTCTAAACCAGATTTATTCTGAAATGAATTTCGATGCTAAAATGCTAAAGCTCAATCAAATTTTTAAACTTCAGAATCAAGCTTGCTTGATGATTATACCAAAAAATGGCGAGTTAGTTGCTCGTGCTTTATATGCGCATCAATATGATGTTATTCCATCCGTGAGCGACCCAGAAATTGCTGGTGCATATGTTATTTCTTCATTTGATCGGTCAATGTATTTGCCATCTCAGACATCTAACGGTGTTAATGAAGAAATAGCAGATCAAGATGATTATAAATCTAATGAGCGTTACATTGTTTGGACTCCTGAGCTTCATTTTGTGATGGATGGGAATGGTAAATTTATAACTGAAGAAACTGTGTCACCATTGGTAGAGTATGGATTGATGCCGTTTGTTGACATCTCGGCAGAAAAAGATTTTGAATTTTTTGTTAGAAATGGACATTCATTGACTGACTTTGCCGTTCAATATTGTGGTGCTTTGTCTGACCTTGGAAACATTGTTAAGCTTCAAAGCTATTCGCAAGCTTGGTTAAGTGGGGCAAAAGAGTTAATGCCGCAATCAATCGTTGTTGGAGTTAATACGATTTTAAAATTGCCAATTGACCCGGATAACAAAGTTGAGACCAAGTTTGGCTTTGCTTCCCCTAATTCTGACCTTGCTGGCGCTTCTAATTATGTTGAAATGATTTTAAGTAATTTCCTAACGAGTCGCGGAGTGGACCCAAAGGCAATTACTGGCAAGGGTGATGGACAAAAATTTACCTCTGGAGTTGAGCGGTTTTTATCGTTAATTGAAAAGTTTGAGGCCAGTCGTTCTGACATTGCGTTGTTTAGAAATGCAGAATGCCAAGCGTTTAAATTAATTAAAGCTTGGTCAGATGTTTATTCAGGAACTGAGTTTTTAGAAAAAGAATATCAACTAAGTTTGTCCGAAGAGGCCGACGTTTTCGTTAAGTATGCAGAACCTTCATTGATTCAATCAAAGCAGGAGCAAGTTGATTCTTTGCAGAAAGAAATTGAGCTAGGTCTAAAATCTAGAATCGAAGCAATTGCAGAGCTTAGAAATGTTGACTTGAATAAGGCAAAAGAGATAGCTCAAGAAATTGATTTGTCACTTGTTATGCCAATGAATCAACAAGGAAAACCAGTTGTCGGCTAAGATTGAAGGTCTAAAAATGAAAGTCGACGAGGTCAGCCAAACGGTTGACCTTAAAGATTTATTTGGAGCTTCGTTAACTGGTAACGAGGCTCTAAAGCAAAAAATTGGTCAGGCAATGATTGATAAAATCATTAGCAGAACCGAGTCGGGAACTTCAGTTGATGGGAAAAATTTAAAATCGCCATACTCAAAAAGATATGCAGAGAGCGATGATTTTAAGGCGTGGGGAAAGACCAAGCGAGACATAAACATGAAGCTAACCGGCCAGATGCTCGGCACTTTAGATATTTTGGAAACTGGCGGAAGTAAAATTGTGATTGGTTGGAGTGATAAGACTGAAAACGCAAAGGCTTATAATCACAATACTGGAGACACTGTTCCAAAGCGCAATTTCTTTGGTTTGAATAAAAAAGATTTAGAAGAAATAAGAAATCAATTTCAAGATGAGGTTGAGGAAAAATCAGGGAAGTTGCAGGGCGAAAAGGATTATGTGAAATCACAAATTCTTAAGCGCCTTAATCCTAGGTTGTTTTCTTCAGAAGGTTGATGATTAACTGCTTTTATGTTGATGGCAGGTATACGCATCCGAATCTGGATGGGTATTTCATAGTTGTAAAGTCTTGCGAAGTTGTTCATCATCTTGATGCAGTTGAGATTGTTTACGAAGTTAGAAAAATAGCTGATGAGAAATTGATTTTAGAGAGAAATAAAATGTTCGTTAATGTTGACGATTTTTTTGATTGGAGTCAGCTTGGCCTCTGTTAGAATTAAAAACTTAACAAACACAACTGCGGCAATAAAAAAGAAGTTTCTAGAAATCAAACAGGACCAAGGTCTATTGTTAGAGATTGCAGAGGTTTCTATTGAAAACTTTCAAGGCTTTGCACGTTCTGGAAAAAACCCATCAACTGGTCAGATGTTTCCCAAGCTATCAAAGGGTTGGGTTGGTTATCGGCATCATTTGTTAAAAACAAATAAAGAGTCTAGTTTTTTTCTAGGTGCAGACAGTACAAAATCTAATCTAACTTTTACTGGTAATTTGTTGAATTCAATCAAGGCAAAAATTGATTCGTCAAAAGGTAGAGTTAGTTTTTACGCTAAGGGTACGCATCCGGGCTATGGTGACGGAAAGCCAAAACAATCGAATCAGGAAATAGTTGATGATCTAGCGACTAGAGGGTTCGAGTTTATGGTTGTTGGCGAGAAATTAAAGAAAAGAATAAACGTTTTAGTAAAGCGTTTTATTAGAAAAACATTAACTAGATAAAATTCTAGTTCACAAAACAAAGAAAGAGGGCATAGAATGTCAGAAGATACAAGCAAGGCTAGTGGCCAAAGTCAATCCGACGGTGTCGAGTCAGACGATCAAACACAAGTGCAACCAAATACTGATAAGGTTTCTTACGATACTTATAGAAAAGTTTTGTCAGAAGCAAAGAAGGCAAAAGCATCTAGAGCAGAACTTGAGGCAGAGCTTCAAGGGTATAAGCAAAAGGAGCTAGAGCAAAAAGGCGAGTCTAATCAGTTGATTGAGTCCTTACGGAAACAATTAGCAGAAAGAGAAGCATCAGAGAAAAAGATGCGCGAGAATTTTGCCTTTAATTCTTTTAAGTCTACGGTTGAGGCGTTGGGCGCAAAGCATGGGTGTTTAGACAATGAAATCTTGCTTAAGTCTATTGATATTAGTGCAGTTGAAATGTCGGACGATTTTAGTTTTAACGCTGAAGACTTAGAGCGAGAAATTGCTCAATTAGCGTCTAAGAAATCGTACCTGTTTCAAAAGAAAGTGCCAAAGGTGAATGATGCGGCACCGACTATGCCTAAGACAGAGAAGAAAAAATTAACCATTGATGAGTTGGCAAAAATGGCCGCTTCGATGGGTAAAACATAACAAACAAAGGGGTTTTTAAATGGCTGCAATTTCAGCTACAGAAGTCGGCACAACTAGGCAGGATTTAGTTTCTGCGGTTGTTCAAGAAACATTAAAAGCAAAGTCGGTTCTTATTCCAACAGTTTTGGATTATAGCGCAAGCATTTCTCCGGGCATGCAATCGCTTTATATTCCACGTCGTGGACAGTTTGCCGCTGCAACTAAGGCAGAAGAAACTGATCTTACTGCTCAAACTTTCACTTTCACGCAAGACCAGTTAACTTTGTCTCACAAGGCAATTTACTCAGAAGTTGAAATCATTGCTGATTTACAATCTGCTGTAAATGTTGAGGCGGAAGTTATCAAAGAAAGTGCTGCGGAACTTGCTAAGGCGATGGATGATTTAATCATTGCGCAATTGAAGCTCGCTTCTTCTGCGGCACCAGATCATATTTTGGATTATTCAAATACTCCGACAGATACTTTGCAAGTTGCTGATATTGCAAATGCTCGTAGGCTTTTGAATATTCAAAGCGTGCCAATGGCTGACCGTTTCATGTTGATTTCTCCAGACCAAGAAGCGGCAGTACTTCAGCTTGCTAACTTTATCCAAGCTGAAAGATATGGAAACGCTGAGCCTGTTCAAAATGGTGAAGTTGGTAAAATCTTTGGCTTTAGAGTTTTGGTTCACCCATCACTTGTAGCTGCTGATGCTATTTTCTTCCATAAAATGGCTTGTGCGTTTGGTGTTCAACTTGCTCCGCAATTTGAATCAATGATGAACTTGCCGGGCGTAAAGAAACAATACCTTTTGCATACAATTGCAGGAGCTAAAGTTCTTCAAGCTGGTAAGGCACAAGTTTACTATAACGGCACTGGAACTTAATAAATGATTCTTGAGTCGGGTAGTTCGCTTAACATACCTAACTATTTGTCTGCGCAGTCCCCTTTGGGGCTGCGTAGGCTTATGCTTTTAAATAATATTCGTAAGGGTAAGCAGTTTAATTATTTCGATATTCAATTTGTGAAAGGAGCATGGTTTGTCTGGTTTTTTGAAAAAGAAGATGAAACTAAATTGCTTTCACCAAATGAGTTTTTAAATTCTTCGGTAGGTCAATAATGTCACAGAGTGGATATATTAACGACCGGGAGTTTTCTAAGTTTGTTGATAGCACTTCTAGAAACAACGCCTCCAGCGTTGAAACTATGCCTGCGAGTTTTGCAACCATAGTTGATGAGGTTAGCAAGTCGCTAATGTATGTTGGTAAGGCTAAGATTGGAAGTCTGCAAGATTCTAGTGTTTGGCAGATTCAGAAAATAACTGTGACTGGTTCTATTACTTTGATTCAATATGCAGACGGTGACGGAAATTTCGATAATGTTTGGAATGATCGGGCATCATTGTCTTATTCTTGATTTTTAAAATGGGGGCTTTATGAGTTTTTCAAATGCAGCAGAAACGGCAGTTTTGCAGCAAGTATTTAACGGAACTGCTTTGCCTTGGAATGCTAACGCAAATCTTTGGATTGCTTTGTACACAGCAGATCCGGGCGAGGCTGGTACTGCAATCACAAGTGAGGCGACTTTTGGTTCTTACGCTCGCGCACAAGTTGTTAGATCAACTGGATTTACTGTTTCTGGAAATCAGGTTAGTAACAATGCGCTTGTTCAATTTGCTCAATGTTCATCTGGCTCTAATACGATTACTTATGCGGCAATTGTTGATACATCGTCAGGCGCAGGAAATATAATTGTTAGGGCTGCGCTTAATACTTCTATTCCTGTTTCTACTGGTATCCAACCGCAGTTTGCGGCAAATGCCTTAACTTTCACTTTGGATTAATTCTTAGATGGGGTTTAGTTCTTACTCTAACATTGGAAATAGTCTTGATGCTGGTAAATATCATTACCAGTATCTGACTAAAAATTCATTGTCTGCGGTTGGAACTGCTGGATATTGGCTTGATTTATCTCCATCAAGTGGACAGCCAAAATATAATGCTTACGCAGGAACGCAACAAGCGGCAAATCAAATGTTTGGTTCTGGCAATGATGGAATTTTTCAAGGTTCTGTCTATTCTGGTTCGACGAAACATTTAGTTAGATGGAACGCAAACACGACTGCTGCGGTTGTTCCTGCTTATTTACAGTTGTGTGATTATTTAATGTTTTATCCTTTGATTGATGGAGATTCATTAGATCAGCAAGACTTAGATAATTTCGTAAGTCTTCCTAGATATACAGATGGGCGCGGAGTTCGTGCAATGTTGGTTGCAGCTTCTCCGATGGTTTCAACTGCTACGCTTTCAATTTCTTATACAAATCAAGATGGCGTAAGTGGTCGAGTTGTTACGTTTTCGGTTGTTGCTGGTTCTGTTATTGGAAATATTGTTAGTTGTCAGGGAACAAGCGCAGGGGCAAACTCACTAACTCCATTTATTCCTTTAGCGAGTGGTGACACTGGCATTCGTTCGGTTCAGTCTTTGACGATGTTAAGTGGTTCTGGTGGTTTTATGAATTTGGTTTTAGTAAAACCGCTTGCAGAATTATCTTTGTTAGAGGCATCGGTTGATGCTGAAAAACATTTTGGTCCTGAGTTTTTAAGAATGCCTGAAATTAAATCTGGTGCTTATTTGAATTTGATTGCAATGAATGGTGCAACGGCAGCTTGGAACTTGCGTTGTGAATTTTTATTTGTATCTAGCTAGGGGAGATTATGGGTTTTACTTCTAATGATGATTTAATTAGCGAAATGACTGCTGGTAAAGTTTGGCGCGCTGATTGGAACAAAATAAATGGGGCCTCGGCCTATACTGCCGGTCGCTGGTATGATTTTAGTGGATTGGCAGGAACGCCAGTTGCTAATGCTTTTTCAGGAACTGCGCTTGCCTGGACTTCTGCAAATGATTCAAATGGTTTTGGACTTTATCACGGTGGAAACGTGTCAACAGATACAAAGCATATTTTAAATATGTCGGCAGTTACTGCCGTTGCTACTGGCGTTCCCGGTCAGCTAATGCTCGTCGATATGCAAGGTTATTATCCGGGAATTTCTTTAAACTCTGCTACTGCTCAAACTCTAACCGGAACACCAACATTGAGATACGCAAATGGAGTTGGGGTTCGTGCTTTTATGGTTGTAACAACTGCGTCAGGTGCAACTGCTCATAATATTGCTTTATCGTATACGAACCAAGCGGCGACTGCTGGCAAAGCTTTGCCTGTTACTGTTTCTTGTACTGCTTCGGCAATTGCTGGACACATTAATCATTCGGGAACTGCGGCAAATAACTATGGTCCATTTTTGCCTTTAGCTTCTGGTGACACTGGCATTCAATCGGTTCAAACGGTTACAATTTCTGCTGCGTCTGGCTCTGGAGTTGGCGCTTTAGTTTTGGCGAGACCATTGGTTTCAATTCCTTTAGTTGCAACTGCAATTACTACTGAGAGAGATTTATTAAATCAAATTCCTGCGCTGCCAAGAGTTTACGATGGAGCTTGTCTTACTTGGCTTTATTTCGCTGGTGCTGCAACTGCGGCAAATACAAACTTTTATGGCTCTACTGATTTTGCATGGGGATAGATGCTAAAAAGAAATACTAGATCAGCATTTGCAATGGTTTCTAGACTTGGTGGTGTTTACAATTATCAAGTCGGGAATCATTTATCAGGCGGCAAGAAGTCTGTTTTTGCTGGTGGTTTTGATGGTGTTTCGAGCTATCCAACAAGTGGATGTCTTGATTCAAATTCATTTGTTTTGCCCTTGAAGCCAGGAGCACTTGCTTCTTTTACTTTGAGTAATGGTGCGATTGTTCCAAATGCTAATTTAATTCCTGCTTATAATTTGCAAGGTTCTGCATCTAGTTTGATTTCAGTTGTTCAAGCGCAACTTGACCAAATTGTTTCTGCAATTGCTAGTGGTTCGATGAGTATTTCAAATTTGCAGGCAATTATGGCAGGCGCTGCAAATGCTGGCGCGTCTAGCTCGTCTAGCGTTGCGGTTGTTAATGCGCTTTGCGGTGCTATATTTTCAGTTCTGGCCAGTGGAAATTCTCAAGTTAGTGCGAGTGCTGTTATATCGGCAATTGCTAATATTAGTGCAGACGCTGGTGGCGCTCCTGCGCTTAGTCCAGAAGGTTTGGCAAATGCGGTTTTAGATGCTTTGTTGTCTGCACATAATCAACCCGGTAGCGTTGGCAATGCTCTGAATAGCATCGGCGCAAGTTCTAACCCTTGGGGTGCGGACATTGACGCAAACGCCGATGTAAATACGTTTGGTGAATTGATTCAAAAATTACTTAAGAAAACTGACTTCATAGGTTTAAAATAGGTGTCAAATGATAGTGCCAATTATTGAAATGGATTCGGTTATTTTGCAAAACGACAGAGTTAGAATTTCTGGCGTTAATTCTTTTGTAACTAAAGAAGAATCAGCAATTACTCTGGTAGAGGTCGAGCCATTTTTTGGTTATGGATACATTAACATTACTGGCACTGGATCTAGTGATTGGGTTTTTGACTATTATTATTCTACAACTGGAGATCATGTTATTACATTGAGAGTAACAACCGATGGTTCACCAGTTACGGCAACAAAAACAATCACGGTTAAATCATCAGCAACTGCAAACTTGTTTTCTTCTGATGATGATTTGAAACTTCTTGAACCAGACGTTATGCGCTGGTTGCCAGAGGATAAATTTTCTTGGAACCATGTTCATTTTAGAGTTCAAGAGTTAATCTTAAATAATCTGTATAAAAACAGAGTGGTTAATTCAGACAATTCTAGGATAGTTGCGAGTCAGATTTTAGACGTTAAAGAAGTAAAAGATTGGGCAATATTGATGGCCCTATCAATTATCTTTAGCGGTATATCGAATGCGGTTGATGATGTATTTAGTCAGAAGCAAAAATTCTACGCATCGAAACTTGGCGAAGCTGAAAACCTTTGCTTTAACATTTTGAAGGTTGATCTAAATAGCGATTCTAAAATTTCAACTGGTGAAATTTTAGGGCTTAGATCAATTACAATGGTGAGACGATGAGTTTAACTGCGATTAGGCCATACTTTAAAGCCAGAGGCGAAGCTGTTGGGTTAAAATATAACTCTGACGTTTTCAATAACGAAAATATTCCGTCTAATATTTTGGATAAATCTTTCGGAGTTTCTTTTAATAATGTCCGAGGTCAAAAATTAAATCAGCAAGATCAAGAGATGTCGGTTGCGGTTGAGATAACTTTATTTATTAAAGGCTATAGATCAATTGTTGACGGCCTTGACCGTGCGGTTTTGTTGTCTGAGAATCTGGTTAAAGAAGTTGAAAAACCAAGCAATAGGCTAGGGACTTCGATTAAAAATGTTTCGTTATCATCAATAGACTTTAGTCCGGTTGAATCAAACGACAACATTGTAACTGCTAAAATTTTGTTTAATGTTTTTTTGAGTATAGGACTTTAACCTTTAAAGGAGTTTAAAAAATGGGAGTTGATAACGTAAAAGTCGAACCAATGGACGTTTACATTGGGACTGATACTGCGCAGATTCAAAAAATCACATGCGTTGCGGACGTTGCGAGTTCGTTAAACAGTAAATATTTTATTCTGTATAACGGTTCTACTAAGAACTTAGTTTACATGAACGTTGCGTCTGCCGGGGTTGACCCTGCATTGACTGGTTACACTTCCAAGGCGGTGCCGTTTGCTGCTGCGGCAAGTGCTTCGACTGTAGCAACTGCCGTTGCTTCTGCTATCAGCACTATTTCTGGCTTCTCTGCGTCTGCATCTGGCGCGGTTGTTACTGTTACTGCTGCGGCGGTTGGATATTCACAACCTGCGCATGATTCGCAAACTGCTAAAACTGGTTTTGCTTTTCAAGTAACTCAATTGGGTGACTTGTTTGAAAAAGTTGGTTTGATTGATGGAAACATTGAAGTAAGTGCGCTTTCAAGGTCTCCGGTTGATATTACTTCCCACCAATACGGCGCAACTGTAATCGGGCAAATCTTTACTGGTGCAAGTAATCCAGAAATGACTTTCAATATGAAAGAAGTCACTTACGCAAACTATTCTAAGATTTTGCGCTATGCTGGTGGCCCTGCTACTCCTACGGCATCAAATTCTACGTCAGTAATTGGCGGTGGAACTTATGGTTTGTTTGGAGCGCCTACTTTTGTTCGAGTTGTTTTACATCCGATCAGACTCGGCGTTGCAGATAAGACAAATGATTATTGTTTCTGGCGCTGTACTTTAGATTTAGATAAAATTACTTTCTCTGGCGAGGAGACAATTACCTTGCCTGTTAAAGCTAAGGCGTTCAACGACGACACTAAGAACACAAGCGTTGGTGTTTGGGTTTACGGTGATTGGTCTCAATCAATGGTGCCTTAATGTTGAAGCTTGAAAAGAAAAAAGAAATTGTAAACATCTATGGCAATGAGGTTGAAATCTCATTGCCTACAGTTAAACAATTGAGAGAATTTGCAGAGAAATCAAAACAAGAGGGCTTTGATGATTTTTCTGGTGCAGTTGAAATGCTGGTACAAGCTGGCGTTCCTTCTGAATTAGTGAATGAGCTTTCTCCGGGAGATTTCAAGTCTTTGGTCGAGTTCGTTTTAGACGTTAAAAAAAAATAGATGCAATTGATCTGAAGGTTGCAAAGGTTTGCCGTTTTTATTCAATTCCTTACTCTGAGATTTTGGAGATGAACGGCAAAGATTTTGAAACTCTATGGGAGGCAATCTCTGTTCTAGAGGCTCAAGAGTTGATTTCATTACTGCCAATTTTTGATTGGCCCAATATGGATAAAGCAGGCAGAGAAAAACTCCATTCTAGACTTTACCGCATTGCTTATCCTAAAATGCTAGATAGCAAACCAGAAGAAATAAAGCCTGATGATTTTGCAAAATTGTTGAGGGGTTTAAATGGCTGATGAAAGAGTTGAGATCGAGATAGTTTTAGACGATGGCTCGATTCAAAAAGGTTTTGCAAAACTAGAGCAAGTTTTTCAAAGTGCTGCAAAATCTGGTTCTGATTCTTTGGGCGGTATGGTTGGCGGTTTGCTTGGTGGTTTTGGAAAGATTGCCGCGATTGCTGCAACTGCATTAACTGCAATTTCATTCAAAGAAGCAATTCAAGAATCACTAGAGGCCGAAAAGACAATAACAAAATTCAACGTGGCTCTTGCTGGCGTTGGTGGTTACTCAAAAGAAGCATCTGCAAGGTTTCAAGAGTTCGCAGAACAATTAAAAAACACAACTGGAATTGATGACACTAAGTTGCTAGAGGGCGCGCAGTCTTTAGTTTCAATCGGTCGGTTGACTGGTTCTGCATTAGAGCGCTCGACAAAGGCGGCAACTGATTTATCTCAAGGCTTAGGCGTTGACTTAAATACTGCGTTTGATTTGGTTGCTAAAGCTGCCGCAGGAAATGAGGGCGCTTTAGGTCGATACGGTTTGAAGGTTGATGAGACTCTGCCAAAAAATCAGAGGTTTGCAGCAGCTTTAGAGTTAGTTGAAAAGCGTTTTGGTGGCATGGCAGCAGAGATTGCAAACAATACTTTTTCTGGTGCCCTTGCAACTGCACAAAATGCGTTTGGTGACTTATTAAAAGAATTGGGTAAATTCATCACAGAGTCGCCAGCGATTAGAGAAACTATAAAGTTAATTGGAAGTGCTTTCAGTTCAATTGCAACTTATCTATCAAGCCTTAGACAAACTGGCGCGGTTGAGGGATTAATTCGTGATTTTATTTCTCTGGGTATAGTTGTTTCTAAAGTTGTTTATCCTATCGAGGCAGTTTGGGATGCAATTAAAGTTGGCGCATCTGCTGCGGTTAGTGCGTTCACTTTATTATTGTCCAAAGTTGCCGAGGGCTTGGCTTTTTTTACTCAAGGCTTATTGAACCCATTTAATGGAATGACTGAGGGGCTTCAATCATTCGCGGCAGAAATGGATTCTGTTAGTCAGAAATCGTTTGCAAGTTTCAATGAAGAAAAAGAAAAGGCTTTTGGTTTTGAGTTTTCAAATTCATTGCAAAATGCTTTGGAAGAATACAAGTCAAAGATTGATTCGTTTGCTTTAGTTAACAAAGAAATGAAGGACACCATTAAAAATGGAACAAGTGACCTTGTTAAGGATGCAGAATTAACTGCTGCAATTTCTTTGCAAGTTATAAATGGTTTTAAGGCCGGGATGGTTGCTGCTGTTTCGTCAATTGGCGCAGCTTTTGTTAAGGGAGTTTCTGCTTTTGACGATGCGAAAAAAGCAATTTTAAATATATTGGGAGATATGGTTATCAATATTGGAACAACAATATTAACAACTGCCCTTGCAATTGATTCGTTCAAAACTTCATTGTTAACATTAACTGGCGCCGCAGGAATTGCCGCAGGTCTTGCGTTAATTGCTTTCGGTGGTGCTCTTAAAGCAATGGGCGGTGGTGGCCTTGCGAGTGCTGCAACTGCCGGTGCATCTGGCGGTGGAGTTTCTTCTACTCCCTCAAACATTTCAAGCGAACAAGCTACGACAGAAAACAAAATGCAACCGACTCAAGTTGCAGTTCACATCAACGGAAACGTTTTTGATTCTGAAGAAACTGGACTAAGAATTGTCGATATAATTAACGATGCCTTTCAAAAACAAGGCGCAGTATTAGTGAGCCAAACATGATTTTAACTGACTGCAAATTTTTTTATGGATGGGAAGTAACGCCAACAAATAAATATATTGATTTTAACGAAGCTGGTACGGACTTCGTTGCAATATTAACTGAGGGCGTTTATTCAAGCGCAGAGTTTATTGCTGAAATATCTAGAGCAATGAACCTTGCAGGAGCTTATGATTACACTGTTTCGTTTGATCGTTCTGTTCGTTCTATTTCTATCTCTGGCTCTAGTGTTTTCTCGATAAAACCACAAACTGGAGCAAACGTTGCTGTAAGCGCTTTCCCACTGATGGGCTTTACTATCGACGCAGGTCCAGCGAGTTTAATTTCTGGCTCTGCTAGTGGTAGCGAGTGGGTGCCACAATTTAAAGCGCAATCATTTGTTGATTTCGAGGACAACCAGAGCGCAGTTGATGGAAGTGTAAAGCAGGCGGCAAATGGTACGATTCAGGCTTTTAGATTTGGTACTAAAAAAATAATGGAATGTAATTTTAAGTTTGTAACTAATGTCTATCAATCGGCAGGCAATCCGATAGCTAACAATCAGTCTGGAGTTAGTGATTGCAGAAATTTTTTAATTTACGCTACCAAAAAAGCTCCATTAGAATTTATGCCTGACAAGAATTCGCCTAGTTCGTTTTCCGTATGTGTTTTAGAATCGACTGATGTTGATTCGATGGGTTTGGGTTTCAAGCTTAAAGAAATGTTTTCGCAAGGTCTTGTCGGGTACTTTGAAACTGGTTTGCTAAAATTTAGAAAGGTCTCTTAATTATGTCAGTTGCTTTTCACTCGGCACTAACTGCCGCAAACGTAAACGCTAGCTTTGTTAGCAAACTAAACCCTCAAACGGTTGCAGGTCTTAAAACTTTTCTAGATGGAATAGCAGGGGACTTAACAACTGATTCGACAACTACAGGTGCAGATCAAACGCTGGGCGCAATAAAAATGTTTCTTAGAGTTTCCAATGCTTCACTTACTAGCATTGCTGGAATTGCTGCGCCAAGTGCTGCAATGATGGTTGCGGTTACTAATAAAACTGGTGCAAGCGTTACGGTTAGAAATGATTCGGTCGCAACTGCTGCAAATAGAATCGTTACCGGAACTGGTTTAGATTTAACCGTTGCAAATGGCGCAACGATAATTCTTTATTACGACACTGTTTCAAGTCGTTGGAATGTTATTGGTGGAACTGGTGGCGGAACTGGTGGCGGAACTGCCTCGTCTAGTGGAATAAATTATATTTCAAATACTGGTGCAGAAGCAAATACTACTGGCTTCGCTACATACGCAGATGCTGCTGGTGCTATTCCAGTTGATGGAACTGGTGGTTCTCCATCGGTTACTTTTACTAGAAGTACAAGTTCACCACTTAGGGGCTTTGCTTCATTTTTATATACGAAAGATGCAGTTAACCGCCAAGGTCAGGGAGTTAGTTATGATTTTACAATAGACACGTCTGACAAGTACTCAGTACTTCGTGGAAGTTTTGAGTATTATGTGGCATCCGGTACTTTTGTTGACGATACTTTAGAAGTTTTTGTTATTGATTTAACTTTTGGGACAATAATTTATTGTAGTCCATCTAAGCTAAAAAACTCTTTATTGGTTGAGAAATTTTCGTTTGATTTTCAAACGACTAACTCATCAACTTATCGTCTAGTTATTCATAACGCCGGAACTTCTGCAAGTGCATTTACAATGATGTTTGATAACTTTGCGCTTGGCCCTAATCCAAAAGCATACGGCGGTACGGTTACAGATTGGAAAGACTTTCCGTCTAATGCTGCTGGGACTTTGATTAAGGCAGTTACAACTAACCCAACATTTGGGACCGTTTCGGTTAACAAAGCGGTTTACAGATACGTTGCAGATTCGATTGAGATTAAGTGGGACTTTTACCAAACAACTGCCGGAACTGCTGGCTCTGGTGTTTACCTATTTGATTTCTCTCAACTTGGAATTTCGGCAGATACTAGCAAAATAACTCCAGACACATCTGGAAGAACTGCCGCAGTTGGCTTGGCGCATGGTTATGCCGCAAACATTGGTCCGGTTTTCTTATACAGTTCTACTCAATTATCAATTGCATTTGAATCTAGCGTTGGTGGTTCGTTCACTGTTTGGAATTCTGCTTATTCAACATTCAGTACGGCAGGCGCTTATTGGACTATGTATGCTAAAATTCCAATACTTGGCAAAGGTTCGTCTCAAATTTTATCAAGTGATGCAGATACTAGAGTTTTGTCTGCGCTCATTGGTGGCACTCCTGCCAATGCTTCAGCAACCAATCCAATTATTTTTCCGACAATAAATAAAGATACGCACGGCTGTTACAATGCAACAACCGGAACATATACAGTTGCGGTTGCTGGTGACTATCAAATTTTTACTGGTGTTCATTGCTCGGTTGCTGCTAGTGCGCTTTTACAAGTTTATAAAAATGGCTCGCTCTATCAGTCAATTGGTCAAATGTATGTTGCGAATACTTTCATGTCTGGCGAGTGCATGATTACTTGTGCAGTTGGTGACTTGATAACAATTAGGTCAGATAGTTCATTGTCGAGCTTTACGTCTGGCAGATGTTACTTTCATATCAATAAAATTTCTGGACCTTCTCAAGTAATGGCGAGTGAGTCGGTTTCTTGTTCTTATTATTGCTCAACTAATAAATCTCCTGCGGCAAACGGCCAGATTGATTTCGACACTAAAGAGTGGGACTCGCATAATGCCGTAACGACTGGTTCAAGTTGGGCGTTTACCGCGCCAATAAGTGGAGTTTATCAAATTGATGGAAGGTTGGACCAAGGTACTTCAATGTATTGCTCGGTCTATGTTGCTGGTTCAAAAATTAAAAACGTTTGCTATACGGCATCAGAAAAATGTTTTTCAGTTCGAGTTAGGGCGCTAGCCGGTCAATCTATTGATATTAGAGCAGGCGCAACTGGTACCGGGTTCACTGGTGGCGCTCTATCGTCTGATGCAACTACGCACGTTTCAATTTCTAGAGTTGGAAACTATTAATTTCCAAGGGGTGGGGAATGAAATTTATTTTTCTAGCAATGGTTGTTTTTCTTTCTGGTTGTGGTTCTTTAGTTATCGCTCGGGACTGCACTAAGGCAGTTGATCGACAAGAATGGGTTTGTAAATCTTTACCTTTTTGGGAGTGATTAAAATGGCCATAGATAAGTTGCTTCATTTTTTAGTTGGGTTTGCAATTGTTGTTTTGATTGGTCCAGTTTTCGGTCTTAAATATGGCTTGTTTGCTTCGGTTGGTGCAGGTCTTGCCAAAGAAGTTTACGATAGTTTTCATAAAGACAAGCATACTGTCGATGCTTGGGATGCAATGGCCACAATTTTTGGCGGTTCGGTTGCAACAATAATTCTAACTTGGCTCGGTGTTTAGGTGGAATTCTTTGATAGCGTCGCAAAATTTTGGCCGATATTTTTATCAATACTAGCTTTGATTGTTTGGCTTGTGAGGCTTGAAGGAAAGATTCAAGCCAATGAAAAAATGATTGAAGTTGTTAAAGATGATTCTAGTAAGGTCGCAGCTTTGAATGAAAAAAGTATTGATGAATTAAGAATCAAACATGAAAATTTAGATTCCAAATTGCTTTCAAAAATTAGCGAAGTGGAGAAAACTTTAGCTAGGATTGAGGGCGCTTTAGCAATCATAACAAAGGAGAAAGAATAAAATGGATTACAATAAATTAGGAAAAAAAGTTTTAGAGGTTGTTTTAAAAGATATGGTAACTCTAGGTTACGATGATCTAGCGGCAGCATTGAAAGAAGAAATTAAAAAAGCAATTCCCGGTCAAGTTGATGATGCAATTGTCGATATGATTGCTCCAATGCTGATGCCTGCTATAAAAACAGTATTGCTTGCGCAGATTGATAAAATTTCAGAAGAGGTTTAGTCAATGAATGTTATTCTTGGTTTTCTTAAAAGCGTTTTTGTTGATCTAGCAATGAAGGGTATTTCTTCTTTAGGAGAAATGTTTTCTGTTTGGATGAAAGAGAAAAAGCAGAATAAAGAAAACCAAGAAAACATTAAAAAAGTTGAGGAGGCAAAAACAGATGAAGAAAAAAATAATGCTGGCCGCGATCTTCTCAATGGTAAGTCTTAGCGGCTGTAAAGATAACGAAAAAATACCTGTAGAGTATATTTACGAAGTTGAAACTTTAGCCGATGGCACTAGTGAGTGCAGGCAGTACAAGGTTGTTTCTTACGACCCTTTAAAAGTTGCGACTGGTGAGAAAACAAATTGTCCAAAGATTGTATTTGGTTTTCATTATAAAAACGTTCCATTCGTAATGGACTGGATTAGAAACGCTCAAGAGCAATGCAAGGAAAAATAAATGGCTTATAAAGTTACGGCAGTTGCCCAAGCGTTAAGTGAAAAAAATCAAGTTTCATCAAATCTAATAATTGAAATCGAAGGTGTGACGAATCTTTATTCTGTTCTAGATACTTATCAAACATCTGCGTTTGATGAGGGTTTATATTTTGATGATGGGTTATATTTTGATTCAAACATAATTGACGGAGCTGTTAAGCCTTACATTTCTTTGTCGGGAACCGATAGCACAATCAAGCAACAATTATTGCAAGACAAAGGCTCGGCAAGTTCTGTTACTTCGTTTGGAGTAACACTAATTGATAAGAACCAAGAAATTACTAGGCTTATTTCTCCCGGTTATGTTGTTGATGAAATTTTAGGACGAAAGGCAATTGTATATTTAAACTTTGATGGTGGTACTCATCCTAGAGATTCCATGATTATACATAGGGGTATCATTTCAGAGGTTCGACCAAATGTTGAATCTGTTTCGTTTACAATTGCCCATTCTGAAATTCAGAAGCGGCAAAAAATATTTATTAAAAAAACAACCAAGCTAACAAGTTCAATCACAAACTCTGCAACTTCTTTAACTCTCGATAACGTCGAGGGGTTTATTTTGCCAACTACTGGTTACATTGAGAGTTATGTTAAGATTGGTGACGAGTTAATAAGGTTCGCAAGCATTGCCGGTAATGTTTTAAATGGTTGCGAGCGTGGCATGATTGACACTTCTGCCGCTTCTCACAATGCCGGTGATGATGTGCAGTCTTTTTACTTGTTAAGAGGCAGCGCAGTTGATTTGTCTTTACGTTTGATGCTTTCGCAAGCGGACCAATATTGGGTTACGAATGTTGCGGTTGATTGTTTCGGTGGTAAAAATGCAACGACTCTATATAGCGGTATGCTTTATTTCTCTGGTTATTCGATTGCAGACCGGCATGGGGTTGTTGCTGGCGATACTTTAGTTGTTGAGGGAAGCGCATCAAACAATGGAACTTTTACGGTTGTTGATGTTGACGGTGACGATGATGGTAGTTGGATAATTTGTAGTGGTCCTATTGTTTTTGAATCTGGTTCTGCAACTTCGGTCGTTAAATTCAAAAGTCAGTTTAACACATTGACCGAGGGCATGGGTATGACTCCCGATGATGTTGATGTTCAAGCGCACATTGATATTGCAAGCAAGTTTCCTTCCTCGCTTCCAAACTATAGATTTTATTTGGACGATGAAATAACAGGTAAGGATTTTATTGGTGAACAGATTTATTTCCCTGCTTCGCTTTATTCTTTGCCGAGAAAAGCAAAAGTCAGTCTTGGAATTACAATACCACCAATAACAACGGTTGGTTTTGTTGAATTGAATCACACAAACATAACCAACATTTCAAAATTAAAAACAACTAGGGGCATCAATAAGAATTTCTACAATGCGGTTGTTTTTAAATATAACAAAACTACTGGTGGGGATTTTGTTAAGGGCTTTGTTGCTTACTCTGGTGATTCGCAGACAAGAATTAAAAACGTTGGTAATAAGCCTTTGACGATTGAAGCTGATGGGTTGAGGTCTGATGCTGGTGACGAAACAGTTGTTGCGATTAATTCAAAAAGAATATTAGACCGATTTCAGTACGCTACAGAATCGGTTGCGGGTGTCGAGGTTTTGTTTAAAGACGGTTACAAAATAGAGTGCGGCGACATTGTGTTTTATGGTTCTGAAGAAATGGGCATTGTCGACACTTTCAACGGAAACCGCGATTTCACTCCTAAACTTTATGAAGTCGTAAACAAGTCTTTAGATATGAAAACCGGAACAGTATCACTTGATTTGTTGGCAACTGGTTTTGATTCGTCTGCTCGGTATGGTTCGATTGGCCCTAGTACGCTGGTCGCAACTGGTTCAACTTCTAGTGTGATTAAGATAACAAACTCATTTGGCGCTGCCTCTGTTTTGTTTGAAGATAAAAAATGGTCCTCATTTGTTGGCGAAAAAATAAGAGTGCATAGTCCTGATTATGTTGTTGATTCAGAGTGTACTTTTTTGGGTTTTGATTCTGCTGATTCTAGCTCTATGCTTGTTTCTGGCTTGGGCTTTGCACCTGCGTCTGGTTACATTGTTGAGCTTCCGTTGTATGCAACGGCAAGTGCAGCGACAAATTCAGAATATAAAACTCTTTACACTCACTTAAACCCATCGGTTTCGGTTGTTAGTGGAACAAGCCAGACTGTTTTTATGGTTAGTGGTGCTGATATTGGGAAATTCATTGTTGGTCAGGTTTTAAAAATAAGATCGGCAGACTGGTCAACTGTTAGCGTTGAGTCTTATATTTCTTCAATTGTTGGCAATACAATAACAGTTGATACGGCACTTGGGTTTATTCCTAGTGCTTCGCAATTTATTGAGTTGATCGGATTTATAGACGGTGGCGAGCCGTACAGAATCATTTAAGGGGTTTAAAAAATGGGTTTAATTACAAGTCAATTAGGCAAAATATATCAAGAATCGGTCACTTATAAAAATTCAGTGAGTGAATATCTGCTTACTAGAATGGGCGCATCAATGAATTATCTTTTAGATAGCTATTCAAGATGCGCAACTTTTTCTGCAAACGGAACTTGGGTTTGCCCGGCAGACGTAACTAGAGTTTTAGTTATGGGCGCAGGCGGTGGTGGCGGAGGCGCAGGCGGTGGCTTGCTGTACGGCGGTGGCGGAGGCGGTGGCTCACAATCAACACTCACAACAATCGCAGTCACTCCCGGAAATTCGTACACAATCACGATTGGAACCGGTGGCGCTGGTGGAGCTGGTTCAACCGGAACAAATGCTGGTTCAAACGGAAGCGCAGGAACGGCAACGACCATGGGAAGCGTTGCGAGTTTTCCAGGTGGCGCGGCGGGAATAAACGGCGGCGCAACTGCAATGGTGAATTCAATTTCTGCCGGTTGTTTGTTGCTAGCTGGTTGCTATCGTGACTGGGAAAC